>UEXO01000071.1_pt1 | contig 115563 bp, 119 predicted proteins | sample 4301131 | NCBI WGS metagenome assembly UEXO01 (sample SAMEA4773185, study PRJEB27434) | metagenome | biome: 2259; feature: agricultural soil; material: soil | place: USA | collected 2014-09 | depth 0.25 m | reverse complement strand
CCGGAATCTCCTCCATGACCGAAGCAGGCATGAAACTCAATGCCATCTTCTACGACAAATTCACCGACGAAAGCCATTCGGCCAAAATGCCGTAAAGCCCCACAAGCACACGGCTCGCGACGAGATTAAAAGCCCGGCTGAATCAGCCGGGCTTTTTCGTTACCGCAGAACCAACGCCGGTCAAACCACCGGTGGTACCGAATGCAGGTAGAAGCCGGCGATGGCGCCAGTGACCAGCAGCACCCAGGCTTCGAGCAACAGCCGCCAGGGCAGCGGCGTGTGGCGCAGTTCCATGAAGTGCAACAGCACCAATCGGATCTTGATCGCGGCGATCAGGATGATCGCCAGAGTCGCGACGCTGGCGGTGAACCGATCCTTCGACAGCCCCCAGGTGGTCAGACAAGTCGCCGCCATCAGGAACAGCCAGACCAGGCTCGCGGGTTTCGTCAGCAGGGCCATGGCTTACCTCAGCAGATAGAGCAGCGGGAACAGGAAGATCCACAGCAGGTCGACCATGTGCCAGTAAGTGGCGCCCGACTCCAGTGTCTTCATCCTATCGCTGCCGAACTCGCCCTTGCGCGCCTTCAGCCAGAACAGCGTCAGCATCACGCAGCCCCCGATCACGTGCAGTAGGTGGATGCCGGTCAGCGAGAAATAGAACATGTAGAAGTCGTTGCTCATCGGCGTGATGCCTGCCGCAAGCTTGCCGCCGTACTCGATCGCTTTCGACACGCCGAACGCCAGGCCGCAGAACAAGGCTGCCAGCAACAACCTCGGAATCTGCTGGAAGCGGTCCTCCTTGGCCGCGTCAACGGCCAACACCACGAACCAGGAACTGGTCAGCAGGATCAGCGTATTGATGCCGCCGAAGTCCGGATTCAGCGTATTTCGCGCCGTCTCGAACAAAGAGCCCTGCTTGATCCGCTCCTGCATGAACGATACGAACAGCAGGCCGAAGAAGCACATGTCGGCCAGCACGAAGACCCAGACGCCTTCCACACCAGGAAGGCGCCGGATGACGGTGGCGCGGGAGCTCGATACCGTCATCGCTGCCTCAACGCGCGCCGATCATCGCCCCGCCTTGCATCGGCACCGCGGCGGTCCTGGCGGCACCGTCCTCGATCTGGATGCGGTTGACCGCTTTGATGATGAAGATCGACATCGACACGATCCAGATGTACCAGGTCGGGAACGCGATCCAGAAGTTGAACATGCCGTGGAACGCGAACGGGCCGGTCTTGAAGAACGGAATCAGGCTGACCGGGAAGAACGAGGCCACGGTGACAAAGCCCCACCAGCAGACCCAGGCCGGCACCAGCGGCTTCTCACGCTTGTCGCGCAGGAGCACGATGGCGGCGGCGATGATCTGCCAGCTGGTCACCATGTAGGCAAGATCGACGATCATCCAGGCGAGGTAGTAAAGCGTCTGGACCATCTCCGGCGACAGCACGTCGATCTGCAATGCGATGGTCAGCCAGATGCCGCAGGCGACGACGATCGGGCAATAGGTGATCGTCGCTCCCATCATTTCGAGATTGGACAGCATGCCTTCCGGACCTTCGATGCGACGCATGACTCTGGACACGGCGGCACCGAAAGTCATGTAGCAGGAACCGAGCACCATGCACACCGACATGCCGATCATGATCGGCGTCTGCAGATCCTTGTAGTGCTGCCACATCTCTTGTGCCGAAGTTGATGCAGCCATCGGCGGGAAGTTGTCGGCCAGCAGGCCCCACATGCAGAAGAAGCCGATGAAGAAGACCGGGCCGGTCCAGGCCATCAGCTTCCACATGCTGTAATCGGTGGGATTCGGTTGTGTCGGATTCATCGTGTTTGCTCCTCGTTCGAATGCGACGCCGGGGGGCGTCAGTCGGGTTTCTGACCCGATGCAGAGTTTCGAGGGCGGCGCAGGCGCGGTCTATCAGAATCGTCCTTGTCGCCATGTCAGAATCGGCTACGCAGGGTTCGAGCAGGACTGAGAGCTTGCCCGTAAATAAATCACGCCTGCGGCGGAGGTCGCTTTTGCCCAGTGCAACGAACGAGGAGCGGCCAATGGCCGAACCATTGGCGCAACGAGTAAGGCAGCAATGGGCCCAATAAATATTCCGGCGATCCCGCTCCTTCGGGTTGCGGTCAAAAAGTCGCCGGGGCTTCGTTGCGAACCTTGACCATAGGTGACTATGGCCTGCGGTTCGCGCCTCGCCCGGCGGCTTTTTGACCTGCAACGCAGGCGCGATTTATTCACGGACAAGCTCTAACCATGACGACGCCGACCAGACCCCACGCCGCCGACGCTTTCCGCAGCGCCTTCGGCGTGGCGCCGGGTGTCGCCGCCGAGGCGGGCAACGGGTCGGCCATCGGCATCTACGACTGGCGGACGCCGGACATGGACGGCTTCGAACTGCCGGAGACCGACGAGCTGGTCGTCGCCCTGCATCTTGGCGGCTCGCGCCGGGTGCGCGCAGTGACCGAGCGTGGCCTGAGCCGCGCCTGTTCGATTCCCGGCCTGGTGACGATCCTGCCGCCCGGCCGCAGCGCCGCCTTCAACACCGGCGGCAGCGTCGACGTGATGACCTTGCACGTGCCGCTGCAGAACGGTCTTGGCGGCAACAGCGCCCTGCCTTCGTTGGGCAGCCACACGATGCCGCGCTTCGCGTTCCGCGATGCCTATGTCACTGCGAGCATGGAAGCGTTGCTGCGCGCCGTGCGCCGGCCGCGGCCGCCATCGCCGGACTACATCGCCAGACTCGCCGACGCCCTGCTCTGCCATCTCGCCGAACAGACGCAGACGCTGCCAGCCACCGGCCATGTTGCCGATGCCGCCGCGACGGCCGGCCAGCGCATCGGCTCGACGCCATTGGCAGCCTTGCTCGCCTATGTCGAAGCCAACCTGAGCCGGGCGTTGCCGATCGATGAACTGGCAACGCGGGCCGGTGTCAGCCGTGCCGGCTTCACGCGCAGCTTCCGCACGGCCACCGGCATGAGCCCCCATCAGTACCTGACCCAGCGTCGGGTCGCGGCGGCGATGCACCTGCTGCAGAACACCGAGTTCGACCTGGTCCGTATCGCCCAGGAGACCGGCTTCTCCAGCCAGTCGCACTTCACCGACACCTTCCACGCCCTGACCGGTTCGACGCCGCGCCGCTTCCGCGAGCAGCGCTGAACCCTCCGGCAGCTAGAGGCCCAGCGCCTTCTTCAACCGCCCGGTCACCAGCGGGCTGGCCGCCAGTCCGACCAGCGAAGCCTGCTCGGCTACCAGCTGAGCGTTCAGTCCCGGCGCCATCGTCGTCCGGATCAGCCGCCGCGTTTTCACAGGCCGCACGGCCGGAGGCGATCAGCGGCTTGACCCGTTCCAGCACCACGTCGATGAAAGCAGCGTCGTCGGCCTCGATCACTTCGTTGTAGATGTCGAGCTGGGTCGCCGCTTCCGGCGTGATCGCATCGCCGCGGATCAGCAATTCGAGCGCCTTGCGGGCGCCGACGATGCGCGGCAGGAACTGCGTGGTGCCGGTGTCCGGCGACAGGCCCAGCTTCGAAAAGCCGGGACGCAGGGTCGCCGACGGCTTGGCATAGGCGAAATCGCAGGCGCAGACGAAGCCGAGCCCCGCGCCGGTCGCCGGCCCGTTGACCGCTGCGATCAGCAGCGGCCCGGCGTTGACCAGCGCTTCCAGTGCGCCGTGGATGCGGGTCGCCAGGCGATCGAGCAGACGCGCGAGTTCGCCGTCGTCACCGCTGTCGAGAGCGGCCTTGAACACGCCGACATCGCCGCCTGAGCAGAAGATGCGGCCCGCACCGGTCAGCACCACGGCTTCGATGCGCGGCGATGCGGTGATCGTTGCCACCGCGGCTTCGATGGCCAGCGCCATGTCGTCGTCGATGGCATTGGTCGCGTCCGGGCGGTTCAAGATCAGCAGCGCGACTCGGCCGTCGTAGCGTTCCTCGACCAGCACCAGCTGCGTATTCGTAGCGTTCATCGTGGGTTTCTGGGGTGGGCGGCGATCACATCCGGAACACGCCGTAGCGTGCTTCCTCGATCGGCGCGTTGAGCGCGGCCGACAGTGCCATCGCCAGCGCATTGCGAGTGTCGGGGGGATCGAGGATGCCGTCGTCCCACAGCTCCGAGGTCGACCAGTAGGCGCTCGACTTGCGCTGGTATTCGGCGAGCACCGGTTCGCGGATCGCAGCGATCGCATCGGCGGACAGCGCGTCGCCGCTGCGCGCGAGCTGGCGGATCTTGATATCGGCCAGCACGTTCGCCGCCTGCGCAGCACCCATCACCGCGATCTGGCTCTGCGGCCAGGAGAACAGGAAGCGCGAATCGAAGGCGCGGCCGCTCATGCCGTAATTGCCGGCGCCGAAGGAACCGTGGCACATCACCGTCAGCTTCGGGACTGTTGCGTTCGACATCGCCATGATCATCTTGGCGCCGTCCTTGGTGATGCCGCGTTCCTCGTACTCGCGGCCGACCATGAAGCCGGTGATGTTCTGCAGGAACAGCAGCGGCGTGCGGTCGCGATTGCACAGCTCGATGAAGTGCGCGCCTTTCAGTGCACTGTCGTTGAACAGCACGCCGTTGTTGGCGAGGATGCCGATCCGGTAACCCCAGAGATGGGCGTAGCCGCAGATCAGCGTCTTGCCGTAGGCCGGCTGGTATTCGTGGAAGCGCGAGCCGTCGACGATGCGGGCAATCACTTCGCGCATGTCGAAGCCCTGCTTGATGTCGCGCGGCAGCACGCCGTACAGCTCCTGCGGATCGTGCAGCGGCGGCTCCGGCATCTGCCACTGCACCTTGGCTTTCTCGGGCTTGGCGAAATTGCTGACGATGTCGCGGGCGATGGCGATCGCTTCTTCCTCGCTGGCCGCCGGATAGTCGGCCGTGCCCGAGACCGAGGTGTGCATGTCGGCACCGCCGAGCGCATCGACCGTCACTTCCTCGCCGGTCGCCGCTTTCACCAGCGGCGGACCGCCGAGGAAGATCGCGCCGGTACCGCGAACGATGACGCTGTAGTCCGACAGTGCCGGCACATAGGCACCACCGGCGGTGCAGTGGCCGAGCACCACGGCGACCTGCGGCACGCCCATCTTGGAGAGCTGGCACTGGTTGCGGAAGATCCGGCCGGCCGCGTACTTGTCGGCAAAGAAATCCGCCTGCAACGGCAGGAAGCCGCCAGCGGAGTCGCAGAGATGGACGACCGGCAGGCGGTTCTCGATGGCGATATCGAGCGCGCGCACGGTCTTCTTGATGGTCAGCGGATACCAGGCGCCGCCCTTGACGCTGGCATCGCCGGCATTGATGACCACTTCACGGCCGGCAACGATGCCGATGCCGACCACGCAGCCGGCGCTCGGAACGCTGCCGTCATAGGCCTCGCCGGCTGCGAGCGCGGACAGCTCAAGGAACGGCATGCCCGGATCGAGCAGCAGCGCGATGCGCTCGCGGACCAGCAGCTTGTTCTGCTTGCGCAAGCGATCGATGTCGCGTTGCGGGCGCTCGTTTCGGGCAGCGTGCTGGCGGGCGCGCAGGTCTTCGGCGATTGCCTTGTTGTGAGCGGCGTTGGCGCGGAACTCGGCCGAGGCCGTATTGAGCTGGGATTCGATGCGCTTCATGCGGTGATCGGCTCCAGGCTCAGCAGCAGTGCATCGCGATCGAAGCTCTGACCGGCAGCAAAGTTCACGGCCGCGACGACGCCATCTCGTGGGGCGACCAGAGTCGTTTCCATCTTCATGCTTTCCATCACCAGCAGGGTCTGACTGCGGCTGACGGTATCGCCGACCGCAACACTGACCTTGATGATCGAGCCGGGCATCGGTGCCCGCAGGCCGTCGCTCGCCCCGCCCTGATGCTGGGCCGCGAGGCGTTCCAGCGGGTGGCGGTAGCGCAGTTGATAGGCCTCGCCATCGAGGTGGATGTGCAGCTCGTCGCCGCGCGTGGCGATGATCGCGTCGACGACACGGCCGTCGATCAACAGCTTGAGCTGACCATCGGCTTCGGCAAGCACGCGGACCTCGACCGTGTGCGTCTCGTCGAGGTGCAGTCGATAACCGGCCGGCGTCCGCGACAGCTCGACCCCGTACTCGTCATCGGCGAGCTGAAAGGCGTGGTGCATCAGTTCCTCCAGGCGCCGAGTGCAGCGTGCAGATCGGGCACGGCATCAGCGCCGTCGCGCATGGTTTTCGTGTTCAGGGCAGCCGCGACCAGCAAGGCTTGCAGCCTTGATGCAGGCAGTTCCGGTTCGGCCGCGATCTGCGGATTGGCGTCGAGGAAGCCGGTGTGGACTTCGCCGGCGACGAAAGCCGGATGGGCGATCAGCCGGCGCAGGAAACCGATATTGGTCTTGCAGCCGAGCAGCACAGTGTCGCGCAGCGCGCGATCGGCACGGGCCAGCGTCTCGCTGCGATCAGCCCCGTGGACGATCAGCTTGGCGATCATCGGATCGAAGGCCGCGGTCACTACACCGCCTTCGATGACGCCGCTGTCCCAGCGCAGGCCTTCGCCCACCGGCGGCCGCAGGCGCAGCAGCGGTCCGGTGGTCGGCGTATAGCCGCGCGCGGCGTCTTCGGCGTAGATGCGCAGCTCCATCGCGTGACCACAGTTCGGAATCTCGGCCTGCGTGTAGTCAAGCGGCTCACCTGCGGCGATCCGCAACTGCTCGAACACCAGATCCTTGCCGGTGATCGATTCCGTGACTGGATGCTCGACCTGTAAGCGGGTATTCATCTCCAGAAAGTAGAACTCTCCCGTCTGGGCGTAGATGAACTCCACCGTGCCGGCATTGCGATAGCTCGCCAAGCGCGCGATGCCGGCTGCGGTTTCGCAGATGCGGGCGCGCTGCTCGGGGGTAAGCGCTGGCGACGGCGTTTCCTCGACGATCTTCTGGAAGCGCCGCTGCACCGAGCATTCGCGCTCGTACAGGTTGACAACCGTGCCGTGGTGATCGCCGAGCACCTGCACTTCGATGTGGCGCGGGTTCTCGATGTAGCGCTCGACATAGAGTCGACCGTCACCGAAGTAGCGCAGGCCTTCGCTGCGCGCGCGTTCGATCTCGGCATCGAGCAGGGCCAGATCGCGGACGATGCGCATGCCCTTGCCACCGCCGCCAGCCGAGGGCTTGATCAGCAGCGGCGTGCCGACCGCACGAGCGCGCGCGTTGAACGTCGCCGGCTCGTCGTCCTCGATCGCGCTGGGGGCAACCGGGAAGCCGGCGCGCTCGACGAAGTTGCGGGCGCGGACCTTGTCGCCCATCAGTTCGATCTGCTCGGGCGCCGGGCCGATGAACACAAGTCCCGCTGCGGCAACCGCGCGCGCGAAGCCGGCGTTCTCGGACAAAAAACCGTAGCCCGGATGGATCGCGCCAGCGCCACTGTCGCGCGCCGCTTTCAGGATCTGATCGGCATCGAGATAGGCAGCGACCGGCGTGCTGGCGGTGATCTCGACCGCCTGATCGGCCATCTGCACGGCCAGCGTGCCGCGATCGGCCACATGGAACACGACGATGCCCTTCAAACCCAGGGCTTGAACGGTGCGCAGCACGCGCATCGCGATCTCGCCGCGATTGGCGACGAGCACCGCATCGAACGGCCAGGCGCTGGTGTCGTGATCCCGCAGATGTCTCATGCTCGCTTCGCAGTTCTCGACCCTGTAATGGGTTTCAGGGGCGCCGCAGCGCGAGCCGAGGTTTCAATGCCGTCGCAAACCATCGCGGTCAGCTGCGCCGCGATCGCATCGATATCCAGTTCACCGCGTCCGCAGACGTAGTTCCAGGTCAGATGCTCGACCGTGCCGTAGACGAGGTCTCGCATCAGCGCAGGCGAAACGTCACGTCGGAACTCGCCGGCCTTGATGCCGTCGTTGATGACGTCGATCAGGTATCGGGTGTAGACGCGATTCTTGTCGTGCAGGCCGGAGCCGCGATAGTCCTGCTCGGCGCGCACTTCCCGGAACATCAAGCGGCACAGCAGCGGCTGGTCGCGGATGGTGCGCAGGTGGCCAAGGATGATGATGCGCAGGCGTTCGCGATGCGAGGCGACGCCGGCGAGTTCGCGGGCGCGGTAGTCGCTGATCGTGTCGTACCAGCGTTCCAGCACGGCGAGCAGCAGCTCGCGCTTGGTCGCGAAGTACTTGAACACCGTGCCTTCGACGACGCCGATGCTGGCTGCGATCTCCGAAACGGCCGTCTGCTCGTAGCCCTTGCGGCAGAACACCTCTCGGGCCGCATTCAGGATCTCGTCAGTGCGCGCTTCGCGGCCAAGCCTTGGAGACGGCACTCGCGCGGGCGCTTTTCGCGCTTGCCCAGCGGGTCTGGAGGGCGCGGCTTTTCGGGCGGATGGCATGCGGCTAGTATTGGTGAGTCAAACTCACCACGTCAACGGATGAGCGGGACTCACCACGAACAACAGCGGGCAGCGCGATCATCGCCCCGCCCCATACGATGCGAGGAAACAGTCATGGCGGATTCCAGCGGCACGGCGAGCGGCGGCAACCTGTTGCAGGTCTTTGCCGGCCTGTCCGATGCCGAGCAGCAACTGCTCGACCAGGCCGATCACTTCGCCCGCCGCGAGCTGTATCCGCTGGCTCCGCGCATGGACAAGGAGGAATGGTGGCCAGCGGAGATCTTTCCGAAGATCGGTGCCACCGGCTACTTCGGCATCACCGCGCCCGAACAGTACGGCGGCGTCGGCCTCGACGTGTTCAGCTCGGGGCTGATCCTGCAGGCCTTCTCGCGCTGGAACCACGCGCTGGGCCTGAGCTGGGTCGCACACGAGAACCTGTGCATGAACAACATCCTGCGCAACGCCAACGAGGCGCAGCGGGCGAAGTACCTGCCCGGCCTGAACAAGGGCACGGCGATCGGCGCACTCGGCCTGACCGAACCGGGTGCCGGCTCCGATGCGCTGGGCTCGATGCGCACCACGGCGCGTCGCGAAGGCGATTACTACCGCCTCAACGGCAGCAAGCTCTACATCACCAACGGTCCGGTCGCCGACGTGCTGCTGGTCTATGCGAAAACCGACAAGGAAAAGGGCCAGCACGGCATTTCGGCATTCATCGTCGAAAAGGATTTCCCAGGGTTCAAGGTGGCGCAGAAGCTGGAAAAGATGGGCTTCCGAGGCTCGCAGACCGCCGAACTGGTATTCGAGGATTGCCGGGTGCCGGCCGAGAACCTGCTCGGCGAAGAGAACCGCGGCGTCAAGATCGTGATGTCCGGGCTCGATCTGGAGCGGGCGATGATCGCGCCGATCTGCCTCGGCATCGCCGAGCGGGCGCTGGAACTGGCGATCACCTACGCCAAGCAGCGCCAGCAGTTCGGCCGGCCGATCGCCGACTTCCAGATGGTGCAGTCGATGATCGCCCAGATGTACACCTGGGTCGAAGCGATGCGCCTGTTCACCTATCAGGTGCTGCGCGCCTGCAACGGCCTCGACGAGAACCAGGGCGGCCGCGGCGACATCCACAAGCTGACTGCGGCCGGCCTGATGTTCGTCGCCGACACCATGAACAAGGTGCTCGACTACGGCGTGCAGGTCCACGGTGGCAGCGGCTACATCTGGGAATCCGAGATCAACCGCCTGTACCGTTCGATCAAGCTGCTGGAGATCGGTGCGGGTACGACTGAAGTGCGCAAGATGATCATCGCCGGCGAACTGCTGAAGGCCTGAAGCCGCGCCCACAAAAAAGCCGGTCACCCTCGCAAGTGACCGGCCTTTTCACTGCGCGAAGGCTTTAGCCAGCCGGCAGGTAGATCGACTTCAGCTGCTGGTAGGCGGCCAGCGATTCCGGACCCATTTCGCGGCCGAGGCCGGAGGCCTTGATGCCGCCGAACGGCGAGGCCAGATCGATCATGTAGCCATTGACGCCGATGGTACCGGTCTGCACGCGGCGGGCAATCGCCTGGGCGCGCTTGCTGTCGGACGACCAGACCGTGCCGCCGAGACCGAACTCGGAATCGTTGGCGATCTTGATCGCTTCTTCCTCGTTCTGGTACTTGATGACCGTCAGCACCGGTCCGAAGATTTCTTCCTGCGCGATGCGAGCGCTGTTGGAGACATCGGCGAACACCGTCGGCTCGACGAACCAGCCGTCGCCGACACCCTTCGGACGGCCGCCACCGGCAACCAGACGGGCTTCGGTCTTGCCGAGCGCGATGTAGCTTTCGACGCGGGCGCGATGCTCTTCCGAGGCTAGCGGACCGATCTCGGTGGTCTTTTCCATCGAGCTGCCGACCTTCAGGCCCTTGGCGAGGCCGGCGATCGCGTCGACGATTTCGTCATAGCGGCTGGCGGGCGCCAGGATGCGCGACGACAGCGCGCAGATCTGGCCGTTGTTGCCGAACGAAGCGAAGTGCAGGCCCGGCAGCAGGTGTTCGATCTTGACGTCGTCGAGGATGATCGCCGCCGACTTGCCGCCCAGTTCGAGGCTGACTGGACGCAGCAGGCGACCGCAGACTTCGGCGACCTTGCGGCCGGCGGCGGTGGAACCGGTGAAGGCGACCTTGTCGACACCCGGGTGCGAGACCAGGTAGGCGCCCAGCTCGCGGCCGCCCGGCACCCAATTGATGACGCCGGCCGGGATGCCGGCTTCGGCAGCGGCTTCGGCGACGATGTAGCAGTCGAGCACGGTGCCCGGCGACGGCTTCAGGACGATGGTGCAACCGGTGGCCAGCGCCGGGGCGATCTTCATCATCGACAGCACGACCGGGAAGTTCCACGGCACGATGCCACCAACGACGCCCACTGGACCCTTGCGGATCAGGGTGTCGAAGCCGAGCGGTGACGGGCGACGCTCTTCGACAACCATGTTGACGGTCAGCGCGGCGTAGTAGCGCAGCAGCGCGCAGACGTAACTGCTTTCCAGCTGCTCCGACAGCGCCAGCGGCATGCCGTTCTGGATGCTGACCGCGCGGCTGAGGCGCTCGGCGCGCTTCTCGAGCGCATCCGCGAACTTGTTCATGTACTCGGCGCGCTGCGCCGGCGTGGTTTCGCCCCAGGCACCATCAAGGGCCTTGCGGGCAGCGGCAACGGCACGGTCGATATCGGCATTGCTGCCGTCAGGCACGCTGCCGATGCTCAGGCCGGTATTGGCACCGATGACGTCGATGCGAGCGCTGGTGGCGGGCTTAACCCAGTCACCATCGATGTAGAAACTGTCGTGATCGATATTTTTGTCAAGCGACATAGTGAGGCTCCTCTCCAGTAACTGGCATTCGAAGTGATGCTGAGTGTCGACGGGCACTCGGTAGCGAGCCGAGATGCGACCGTTAATTTAGTATGGCACATTACTATTTTTTCGCCCTTCTACATATAGAGCAGAAACGCGCATGGCCGAAGCCCCGAACGTCGTTTTCCACGCCTACGCTGACAGCGGCGTCCTGATCACCGGCGGAACCTCGGGTGTCGGCCTGGCCAGCGCCATCCAGTTCGCCCATGCCGGCGTGCGCTGAATCGGCCTCGTCGGCCGCAATGCCGAGCGCGGTGAAGTTGCTCGCCAGGCCGTGCTCGCGGCCTGTCCGGAAGCGAGCGTGTTCTTTTTCCAGGGCGATGCCAACGTGCTCGAACAGGCGCAGCGGGTGATCGCCGAAGCCGCCGAGAAGCTCGGCAGCATCGACGTGCTGCTGAATTCGACGATGGACATGAGCCGCTACACCCCGGAACCGTTGATCAACCTCGACGCCGCCGACATCGGCCCGACGATGATGTCGGTGGTGCTGGCGCCGATGCACATGAGCCGTCTGGTGCTGCCGTACATGAAGGCCCGCCGCGGCGGCGCGATCATGAACGTCGCCTCCGACGCGGCCAAGGTGCCGACGCCGGGCGAAACCATCCTCGGTGCCGCGATGGCGGCGATCTGCGTGTTCTCGCGTACCCTGGCGATGGAAGCCAAGCGCTTCGGCGTTCGAGTCAATTGTCTGACTCCGTCCCTGATCGGCGGCACGCCGACGGCGGCCCATGTCCAGAAGGGTGGCTTCAGCGCCAAGCTGTTCGCCCAAGTCGAAAGCATGGCCAGCCTCGGCGTCTGCACGCCGGACGACCTCGCGGCGATGATCATCTACCTCGGCGGTCCGCAGGCCGGCAGAGTCACCGGCCAGGTGATCAGCGTCAACGGCGGCATCTCGGCCGGCTGATCCTGCGTATAGCGTCGAGCACTCGCGGCATACGGGCTTGACGATGAGCAAACAGGAATTGCCTGCCGACGCCGGGCGCGGCGCCGCGGCGCCGCGGCGCTCCAGTCTGGTTGCTGCTGGCGACAACGATGCCGGTCATCGTCCTGCCCGGCCTGGTCCTGGCGGCTGAGGCGCCGGCCGAGACCGAAGCTTCCCGGCCTGCCGTCGGCCCGACCGCTCCGGTGATACCGGTGCCGCCGGAGTATGACCTGCCACTGGCCGAGAAAAGCGGTAAGGCGACGATCATCCTCGCCGGCGGTTGCTTCTCGGGCATGCAGGCGATCTTCCAGCACGTGAAGGGCGTGACCAATGTCACCGCCGGCTACACCGGCGGCCTGGCGTCGACGGCGAACTACGCCAAGGTCACCGGCGATGGCACCGGCCATGCGGAATCGGTGCTGGTCGAGTACGACCCGGCGAAGCTGAGCGTCGGCACCCTGCTGCGGATCTATTTCTTCGTCGCCCACGACCCGACCCAGCTGAACCGACAGGGCCCGGACGTTGGCACGCAGTACCGCTCGACAATCTTCACCGACAGCGTCGACGAGAAGCGCGTCGCGGTCGCCTACATGTCAGATCGACGCGCTGAAGCTGCTGCAGCATCCGATCGTCACCAAGATGCGCAACACCTTCCCGTTCTATCGGGCCGAGGGTTACCACCAGAACTACGTGCAGAACCATCCGACGCAGCGCTACGTGATGGTCAACGACCTGCCGAAGGTGCGACGCCTCAAGGAAGCCTTCCCGAAGCTCTGGCGCGAGCAGCCTCTGCGTTACCTGCCGGAAGAGAACAGGCGCCCGAAGCTGCTGCCGCCGCCGACGCTCGACTAGCGTTCATGAGGCACAACGAAAAACGGCGAAGCCTGATCAGGGCTTCGCCGTTTTTTAACTCGGGCTTCAGGGCGGCGCCAGCCCTGATGCTCCGCTCGATCAGGCCGCCTGCGGCAGGACCGACGGCGCCGTGCGACGGCTGACCGCAGCAGCCTGCTCTGCTGGCAAGGTCCAGGAACGCGCGGCGGTGCCGGTCGACATCATCGCGCTGGCGCAGATTCCGATGACCGCCGTCGGCAAGATCAACAAGCCGGCGCTGCGCCTGATCACCATGCGCCAGATCTCCAGCGAGGAAGCGACGAAGATCATCGGCGACTGCGGCAGCTGCGCGGTCAGCATCGACGAATCCGGCAAGCGCACGACCGTCCAGATCAAGGCCCAGGTCGCTGCCGCCCGCCTCGCCGAGATCGAAGCCAAGCTCAAGGATCGCTTCCGCGACTACGAGTTCCTGACCGTGATCGAGATGGCCGCCGTGGCCTGAGGCAGCTCAACCGGCAACCCCTGCCCTGCCTATTGCAACGTTTGCCAGGGCAGCACGCCCCCGCCATCGGTTACCATCTCCCCTCTGCCGCCCTGGCCGGTATAGCTCAGCTGGTAGAGCACTCGATTTGTAATCGAGCGGTCGCGAGTTCGAATCCCGCTGCCGGCACCACGGCAATGTTTCAGGCCTTAGCGTGACAACGCACGAGCCCCCGATCTGAACAAGATCCGGGGCTTTTTTGTTGGCCGGGGCTGACGCCCCGTCTCGGCCCCTTCTCGGCCCAGTGGCGCTCCCAATGGCGTGCGATGACACCGGACAGCATTGCCGGCATCGGCGGCGGGGAACCGAGCAACGCCAGGAAGGCGACCGCCCCTGCCGCCGGATTCGCTGGCCGATGTCCGCTTGCGGTGCGGAATCTCGTCCAGATCGGTATCGACACCCAGAAGAGAGTCCCCGCCACGGCGCAAAACAATTTCGATTTTCTCGGAGTTTTCTCAGGATTGGCTAGCTTCCCGCCTCCAAGATTGAAGCCCGCCCCCGCCCAGTGTTTCGCCATATCCTCATCGAAAGACCCATCACGATTGCCCGACGTCATACCGCTGGCGCAGGATCGCGCGTTCGTGGTCCAGTTCGGCAATGATGCTCCGGATACCCGCTTGAGCAGGGGTTGCGTCGAGCACGTCGCATCCGGCGATCCGACGTATTTCTGCTCACTGGCAGACCTGCATGCGTTCATCGGAGGAACGCTGGAATCGAGCCGACGGCGGGGCTGAGTTGTCGTTTCGGCCCCGGATCTACTCCCTCGCCTCGCCCGAATCTCGACCACTGCCATTAATTGATCGCTCCCGAAGGCGGCCCGGCGTGTAATCACCTGCTTGCCGGCCCAGCGCTGCGAGCCTGGGTTGCCGGCTGTCTGATGGCACTGCCGGCCCTGGCAGCGACCACCGCGGCAGATGATGCGGCCGTGGTGTTGCCCGAAGTGGTGGTCACTGCCCGGTATGTCGAGGAGGTGGCGCGCGATGTGCCGATCTCGCTGACGGCAATCGAGGGCGAGGCTTTTTCCACGGCTGGCCTGACCACCGATCTGTTCGACGGCGGCCGCTTGAACAACCGCCATCAGGGCGGCCTTCGCGGGCAGTTGCTGTGGACTCCGCGCGACGACCTGAGCGGCCGCCTGATCGCCGAATTCGGTCGTCTGCGCGAGCGTTGCTGCGCCTACCGCTGGTCGATCCGATCCGCCCGCAGATCAGGGCAAACGATGCCTACATGGAATACACGCGGGTGGCCGGCAATCCCTTCGATCGGCTGACCGATTCGGACGGCCCGAGCCGGATCGACGCCCGGCAGGACGCCGTGTCCGGGGAGTTCAACTGGCAGATCGACGATCGGCATCGACTGGTCAGCATCAACGCCTGGCGCGACTGGCGCTTTGTTCCCGAGAACGACGATGGCACCTCGCTGCACCTGGTCAACGGCGGCCAGCGCACTGCGCAGGCGCAATTCAGCGAGGAACTGCGCCTGCACTCACGCTGGGGCGCTGTCGAATCGACGCTGGGCCTGTTCGCGCTGCGCCAGGATGTCAGCGGCACCGAGGAGGGACCAACTGTCGGACTGGACCTTCGGCGGCCTGATCCGCAAGCGCCTGCCGTTCGCGACGATCAGCAACACCGGCCCGGTGCTACATGCGCTGATTCCGCCGGAAACGCTGGACGGCATGCGAGTGACGACGCCTTACCAGCAGCGCACCGACAGCATTGCCGTGTTCGGCGAGACTCGCTGGCCCCTGACCGAAGCCATCGAGCTGACCACCGGCCTGCGCTACACCCAGGAACACAAGCAGGCGGATGTCTCGCGGTCCCGGAGTGGCGGCAACCCGCAGGCCAGTCCGCTGGCCAGTCCGCTGGCGCTGACCGACAACCTCGTGCCGCTCGGCGAGCTGATCGGTATCGACCTGAGCGGAGTGACCTTCAGTGGTCTGCTCGATGAACTGGTCGGCGGCGAGTTCCAGCGCAGCAACGATGTCGACGAAGCCAATGTCTCGGGTCGACTCGCCCTGAGCGCCTCGCTCAGCGAGCGGCAGGTGCTCTACGCCTCGGCCGCCCGCGGTTACAAGAGTGGCGGCATCAATCTGGGGGTGACCAGCGATACCATCCAGCCGACATTCAAGCCGGAGATCGCCACCGTGTTCGAAGTCGGCAGTAAGGGTCAGTACTTCGACCGGCGCTATCGGTATCAGTCGCGATCTATCACGGCACGGTTCGCGACTATCAGGCGCTGACCTTCGATCAGGATCTGACGCTGATCTCGAATCCGCGACTGACCAACCTGCTGAACATCGGCTCGATGCGGCTGCAGGCCGTGGAACTGGAAAGCCGGGTGCAGCTGGTCTTCGTCACCGGCGAAGCGGCCTCGGCAAGACCGCGCTGCTTGACCACTGCTCCGACCTGGCGCCCGCGGCCTGGCCACCGAGCTGCCGCTCGGCAAGCTGGAGCCGGCCGAGGTCAGCGCCTTCATCGATCGCCGCTTCGGCTCCTCGCCGGCAGTCCGCGACATGGCCGAAGAACTCCACGCGCGCACCGGCGGTCATCCTCGGTTGCTGGTGCAGGTCTGCAAGTTCGTCGCTCGCAATGGCAGAGGGGATCATGCGGTTGCCGCGATCAGCGACCAGATACCGCCGCTGCTCCGCGACCTGATCGAGCTGCGGCTCAGTCAGTTGAGCCTCGTGCAGCAGCTGGTGCTCGAAGGCGCCAGCGTCGCAGGCACGATGTTTTCGACAGCGGCAGTTCCTGCCTGCACGACAATGGCGACCGACCCCGTCGAACTGCAGCTCGAGCAGCTGTGCCGCCACGGCCATTTCATCGAAGCCTGCGGCCTCAGCGTCTGGCCGGACGGCACGACCAGCGGCCGTTATCGCTTCAGCCACGCCTTCCACGAACAGATGCTGCGCACGCCTTGCGGCAAGCCGCCGTGCGCGCACGAAGCTGGCTGCACCGCGCCGATCACCCGATCGGTCGTCCGCTGGTATCTCGGCTATCCCGACGAAGCGCTGCGCCTGGCGCACGACGCCTGCCTGCGCAGCGACAACGTCGGCAATCCTTACAGCCCGTGCATCATCCGGCCGGCGACGCTCGGTAACGTGCTGATCGTTCGACGCGACTGGCAGGCGGTGCTGGTGGCATCCGATGACTGGATCGCGCGCGGCCAGAAGTTCTCGCACCGGGACGGGCTGCTCTGGTCCCAGCGTCAGCGCGGCATCGCGCTAGCCATGCTCGGTGGCGGCGCCGAAGGCCTGCCGATGCTGATGGAGGCGCTCGCCGAACATCAGCGGATCGGCAACTGGATCGGCACGCCGATCGACAACGTCCATGCCGCGGATCCTGCAGCTACGCGCCGCAACCAGCCTTGGCCGTCTGCTCGCCAGCCACTGCGCACAGTTCTCGGAAGGCTTCGACACCGACGACCCGCAGACGGCCCTCCACCTGCTTGATCAGCTGCAGATCGCGACGGTGTGAACGCTGCTTCCGCAGCCTCGGCTTTGCCGGGGCTGTGGTCGTTCGGTCGCTGCATCGGATCCGGGCAATGCCGCCGCCAATCGGCGCGCGCCGCCGTTGCCGCCCGCCGCAGTGATAATCGGCTGTCGTCGCTCACCGGCCGCCCCTGATGTCTGCCAGCGAAATCCACCCGCCGCTCGTCGAATGGCTGCTGCTGCTCGGCAAGCCCTTCCTGCGCGCGCTGCTGTTCATGTTCGATCAGCAGTCACCGCTGTACCTGCCGTACCTGGCGACGAGCTTGCTGCTCGGCTGGCTGGGCTGGCGCCATTTCGAACGTGGCCGGCCGGGCGCGATCGGGGATTTCATCGGCAAGCATTTCAATCGCGCCCAGTGGTGGCACGTCTCGGCCCAGGTCGACTACCGCTACTACCTGATCAACGCCGTAGTGTTCGCGGCGCTGGTCGCACCGGTGCTGCTGTCCTCGGCCTGGTGCGCCGATCGCGCCCGGGAACTGCTGCAGCTCGGCTTCGGCGCCGGCCCGGCTTGGTCGTCCGGATTCGGCTCCCAGCTGATCTACACGCTGCTGTTCTTCATCACCTACGACCTCGGCCGCTGGATCGCCCACAGCCTGCTGCACGAATCCAGGCTGCTCTGGGAATTCCACAAGGTGCATCACTCGGCCGAGGTGCTGACGCCGGTGACGGCGTTCCGCGTGCATCCGGTCGATCTGCTGGTGACCTTGTCGGTGCCGGCGCTGACCACGGCACCGGTCACCGGCCTGTTCCTGTTCCTGTATGCCGACTCGGTGACCGCGTTCAGCTTCCTCGGCCTGAACCTGGTCATCGGCCTGTCCGGGCTGATCGCCAACCTGAAGCACTGGCAGGTCTGGTTCCGCTACGGGCCGCTCGATGGCTGGTGGATCAGCCCGGCACATCATCAGATCCACCACTCGGCCGACCCGCGCCACTGGGGCAAGAACCGCGGCTTCGAACTCGGCTGCTGGGATCGCTGGTACGGCTCGCTGCACATCCCGGCACGCGACAACGAGGTGACCGCCTTTGGTCTCGGCGACGGCAGCGAGCCGCAATGGCATTCGGTGCGGCAGCTGATGTTCCAGCCCTTCGTCGCCGCCTGGAAGCTGCTCGGCAAGCCGGCACGCGCCGCGACGACGGCGCTGGCGATCGCCGGCCTGCTGATGCTGGCGATCCCGCGCTCCGAGGCCGCCGAGGCTACCCCGGCCGCCAACGTGCGCATCGAGGATATGACCTGGACTGAGCTTGCGGAGCGGATCAAGGCCGGCGCGACCACGGTGCTGCTGCCGATCGGCGGCATCGAGCAGAACGGCCCGGCGATGGCCTTCGCCAAGCACAACCGCATCGTCGTCGCGGCCGCCGACGCAATCGCCATCGACGCCGGCAACACCCTGGTCGCACCGCTGCTGCCGCTGTCGCCGGCCGGCGGCTATGCGCCACTCAGCGCGCACATGCAGTGGCCGGGCACCATCAGCCTGCGCGATACGACGCTGAACGCGCTGCTCGAGGACTGCGTGACCAGCCTCGCTCTCGCCGGCTTCAAGCGCATCGCCCTGCTCGGCGATCACGGCGGCAGCCAGCCGGTACAGGAAGCGCTGGTGAAGCGCCTGAACGCGACGCTGGCCTCGCGCGGCGTGCAACTCGTCAGCCTCAATCGCTATTACGAGCCCGCCTCGCTTGCCGAGCGGCTGAAGGCGCTGGGTGCCGATCCGGCCGACGCCGGCGATCACGCCGGGCTGGTCGATACCTCGGAGCTGCTGGCGGTGGCGCCGGAGGCGATCCGCCCGAAGCTGTTGGCGCCGGACAGCTGGGCACCGTATCGGCAGGCACCCGGACCCGGTGCTTCGGGACGACCGGACAAGGCCAGCGCCGAACTGGGCCGCCGGCTGCTGCGGCAACGGATCGACGCCGCTGTCGCCCAACTGCGCGACAGCGCCAAGTAAGCGCTACAAAAGCAGCGACGCCAGCGGCAGGGTGATCAGCGACAGCACGGTGCCGATGCCGATCACCAGATTGGCGAGGTCCGGATTCAGCTTGTATTGCTCGGCAAGGATGCCGGCGGTGACCATCGGCGGCATCGCACACTGCAGGATGCCGGCCACCGCGATCGGCCCATTGACGTCGAGGCCCAGCAGCAAAGCCGCACCCCAGACAAGCAGCGGCGCGAACAGCATCTTCCAGCCGAGGCCGCCGAGCAGGGTCAGGCGGTTGGCCCCGATACCGCGGAACTTCAGCTGCAGGCCGACCGAGAACAGCGCCAGCGGCGTCAGGGTCTGGCCGATGCGGGTCAGCACCGTCTGCAGCATCTCCGGCAGACCGCCGAGCGGCCACAGCAGCAGCGCTGCCATCAGCGCCAGGAACGGCGGAAAGCCGAACAGGCGGCGAACGATCTGGGCAGCGGTCGGCCGGGCACCGGAGAACCAGGCGGCGACGATCACGCCGCCGACCGACAGCATCATGAACGAGCCGAACTGGTCGGCGATCACCGCTGCACCGACCGACTCCGGCCCGCGCAGCGCTTCGATCATCGCCAGACCCATGTACGCGGTATTGCCGAGGCCGCAGGTCAGGATCATCGCCCCGGTGGTGCCACGGCTCCAGCCGCGCCGGCGGCCGGTGATCGTGAACACGACGATGGCGCCGAAGAACACGAACCACGGCGCGAGCGCCGGGAACAGCAGTTCGCTGGTGAAGTGCAGCTTGGGAATCTCGACGACGATCAGCGCCGGCAGCGCGACATTGACGATCCAGAAATTCAGCGCCTGCGGCGCGCCGGGCGGCAGGCGCTGGTCGCGCGCCATAGCGAGACCGATGCCCAGGCAGAGGGCCAGCAGCAGGATTGCACTCATCGGGAGTTCTTTGGCGATTCTTCGGGGTCAGGCGGTCTTGCAGGGGCAGCCGACCAGATGGTCGTCGACCACGCCAACCGCTTGCAGGTAGGCGTAGATGATCGTCGTGCCGACAAACTTGAAGCCGCGCTTGAGCAAGGCCTTGCTGATCGTGTCACTCAGTTCGGTGCGCGCCGGCACCTGCTTCATGTCGGTCCAGCGGTTGATGACGGGCTTGCCATCGACCTGCCGCCACAGCCAGGCATCGAGGCTGCCGTGCTCCTCGCAGAGCTTGAGATAGGCCTCGGCGTTGACGATCGTCGCGTTGATCTTGAGCCGGTTGCGGACGATGCCGGCATCCGCCATCAGCCGCTCGCGATCGGCGTCGGTATAGGCGGCGATCTTCCGCGCGTCGAAGCCGTCGAAGGCGCGGCGATAGCTGTCGCGCTTGGCGAGGATCGTCGACCAGCTCAGTCCGGCCTGCGCGCCTTCGAGAATCAGCATCTCGAACAGCACGCGGTCGTCATGGACGGGCTTTCCCCACTCCGAATCGTGATAGGTCCGCTCGCCCACCGTCTTCATCGCCCACGCGCAAGGCGTCGGCGGCAGCACTCCATTCATGCGAACTGCAGCCGCTGTCCGAAGGCCTGCGGCCGCAGCACACCGTCGCGGTAGACCAGCTTGCCGTTGACCCAGGTGGCGTCGATCCGCGCGGTGAAGCGATGGCCGTCGAACGGCGACCAGCCGCACTTGTAGCGGACGCTTTCCGGCGTCACCTCGGTGATGCCGTTCGGGTCGACGACCACCAGATCGGCATAGCCGCCTTCGCGCAGATAGCCGCGATCGACGACGCCGAAGCGTTCTGCCGGCGCGTGGCAGGCGCGCTGGACGACGGTTTCCAGCGACAGCTCGCCGCGCTCGACCAGTTCGAACAGCGCCAGCAGCGAGTGCTGCACCAGCGGCAGGCCGCTCGGCGCCTTGAAGTAGCTGTTGGCCTTCTCGGCGGCGGTGTGCGGCGCATGGTCGGTGGCGATGATGTCGATGACGCCGTCGCGCACCGCGGCGATCAGCGCTTCGCGATCGGTCGCCGATTTCACCGCCGGATTGCACTTGAGCTTCGAGCCCAGGGTTGCGTACCAAGACTCGTCGAAGTACAGGTGATGGACGCAGGCCTCGACGCTGATCCGCTTGGTCCGCGGATCACCCGCCGCGAAGAAGTGCAGCTCACTCGCCGAGGTCATGTGCAGCACGTGCAGACGGGTGCCGTGCTTGTTCGACAGGCCGACCGCCAGCTCGGTGGACTTGTGGCAGGCGGCGGCCGAGCGGATGTAGGGATGCTCGGAGAAAGGCACGTCCTCGCCGTACTTGGCGCGCGCCGCTTCCTCGGCGATCTTGATCATCGGCGTGTCTTCGCAATGGGTGACGATCATCACCGGCGCGCGCTGGAAGATCTTGTCGAGCGTGTCCGGGTTGTCGACCAGCATGTTGCCGGTCGACGCGCCCATGAAGATCTTGATCGCGCAGGCCTCGCCCTTTTTCAGCGCTTCCAGCTCGCTCAGGTTGTCGTTGGTGGTGCCCATGTAGAACGCGTAGTTCGCGTGGGCACGGCCGGCGGCGATCCGGTACTTGTCCTCGAGTGCGGCGCGCGTGATCGTCTGCGGATTGACGTTCGGCATGTCCATGAAGCTGGTCGTACCGCCAGCGACTGCGGCGGCCGACTCGGTCGCCAGATCGCCTTTCGCGGTCAGGCCCGGCTCGCGGAAATGCACCTGATCGTCGATCAGGCCGGGCAGCAGCAGGCGGCCCTTGGCGTCGAACACTTCCTCGCCGGCCGGGGCGGTGATCCGGGTCGCGATCTTCTCGATGCGTTCGCCGCGGATCAGCAGGTCGGCTTCGAAGCGACGGCCTTCGTTGATGAGGGTTGCGTTGGTGATCAGCATGGCGGGTTCGGGGGCGTAAGAGGCGAATTCCGGGGCGGTAATTATGCGCCCTTGCTCCACCCTGCCGCCGACGAGCGCGTCCGCCGGCCGCCGCCTTTCAACCGAGATCGCCCCACAGCAGTTGCAGCGCGGCGAGCGTCACAACCCCCGCCGTCTCGGTGCGCAGGACCCGCGGCCCGAGGCCGATGCCGATACAGCCGGCGCGGCGGGCGGCGGCGATCTCCTGATCGGACAGCCCACCTTCCGGGCCGATCAGCAGCGCGGTGCTGGCAGCAGGCGGCAGCGCCTTCAGCGACACCGATTCGGTCGGTGCCAGCACCAGGCGCAAGCCCGAATCGGCGCTCGCCAGCCAGGCGTCGAGCTTCTGTACCGGCGCCACCTCCGGCACCCGGGTGCGGCCGCTCTGCTCGCAGGCCGATACCGCGATGCCGCGCCAGTGTTCGAGCTTCTTGTCCCAGCGTTCGGCATCGAGCTTGACCACGCTGCGCTCGGACAACAGCGGCAGGATACGGCTGACGCCCAGCTCGACCGCTTTCTGCACCGTGTAATCCATGCGCTCGCCTTTCGACACGCACTGGACCAGGGTGACATCGAGCCGCGATTCGCGATCGACCGGATCGAAGCGATCGATGCTGACGCTGACATCGCGGCGGCCGGTCGCGGTAATCGTCGCCGCGTACTCGCCGCCCTCGCCGTTGAACAGGGTCAGCGGTTCGCCGACCCGCATGCGCAGCACCTGGGCGACGTGGCGCGCGGCTTCATCGGGCAGATCGAGACGGGCGCCGACGGCGAGCGACAGCGGAACGTGGATGCGGGTCATGGCGGGGCAGCGGGGTTGTTGAAGTCGGAAGATTCGAGACGGGCGGCGCGCTGCGCGGCATCACCCTCGGCCAGCACTTGCGCGGCGGCGTAGAAGCGCGACCAGTCGCCGCCATTGTCGCCGAACAGTCGCGCGAAGCCCGGCAGCCACTGGTGGTAAAGGCCGAACGGCAGCAGCTTGGCATTGTTCAGCTCGCCGTCGATCCAGCCGTCGTAACCGGCATAGCCCTGCCACTGCGTGTCGCGCAGCACTCGGTACGCGGCACGCAGGCGCTCGAACTCGGCCTGCTTGGCGGCGCGCATCTCGATCGCCGGCAGGCCGCTCGCATAGAGCTTTTTCAGATGCTCGCGAGTCGCAAGGATCAGCGCCGCGAACTGGTCGGCGCGTTCGCTGCGCCCGGTGTTCGCGGCCCCCAGTCCGCGCATCTGCCGCCACTGGCGCAGGCCCTGCTGCTCGACGAAGCTGGCGAAGGATTCGTTGAACCGGGTATCGCCTTTCAGATACAGCCGCTGGTGAGCCAGCTCGTGGAAGATCGTCCCCACCAGTTCGTCGTCATCCCAGCCCAGCATGGTGTTGAGCACCGGATCGTCGAACCAGCCCAGGGTCGAATAGGCCGGCACCTGACCGATGTAGACCTCGTGGCCCTTGCCTCGCAGGCGTTCGGCCTCGGCTTGCAGGCGCGTCTCGTCGTAATAGCCGCGATAGGCGACGCAACCGGCGATCGGGAAGCAGTGCTCGACCGCGTCCAGCGAGAACTCGGGGGTGGCGAACAGGTTCTGCAACACCCAGGGACGACCGAGGTCGGCGTAGTCGCCATAGCTGCCGTTGCGCGGCAGGCCGAGGACGTCCGAGGCATAGGCGCGCGCCTCCAGCGCCAGCTTGAGCTTGGCGCGCAGCCTGTTGTCGGTCGCCGGCCTGGCGATCACTTCGGCGATCGGCTCGCGGGCGCGCAGCAGCGCGATCTGGCCGCTGGCGAGATGCCGGTAGTAGTCGAGCGTCGAGCAGGCCGACAGCAGCAGCGCGAGGCCGCCGATCGCGGCCGCCCGGAACAGCGGCCGCCTGCTCAAGCGATCGCGCTGACCGTGACCGGCACGCCGTTCAGCGCTGCGTTGCCGCAGACCGAGTCGAGCAGGCGGTCGTCGGTCAGATCGTTCGGGCTGACACCGGCGTGCGCCTCGGCAATGCCGATGCGGGTGCCGCCGCGCGCATGACCCCAGCCGTGCGGCAGGCTGACCACACCGGTCCGCATCGCATCACTGGCCTCGACGACGACATCGACACTACCGACTCTCGACGCCACCCGCACCGTCGCGCCATCGGCAAGGCCGCGCGCTGCGAGGTCGTCCGGGTGCATCAGCAGATGGTTGCGCACCGGGCCTTTGACCAGGCGCAGCGAGTTGTGCATCCAGCTGTTGTTGCTACGCACGTGGCGGCGGCCGATCAGGCTCAGCGCTGGCGCAGCGGCCCCGGTCTTGAGGCTGGCCGCGAACAGCGCCAGCGCCGCGATCATCTCCGGCGGCGCGCAGAGAATGAACTTGCCGGGATTGGCCAGCCGCTCCGGCAGGCTGGGCTCGAGCGCTCCGAGATCGATGCCCTGCGGCGCCGCCTTCAGCACCGCCAGCGACAGGTTCAGCGGGTGGCGTCGAGTGTCGCCGTAGGGGCCGATGCGCAGCCCCATGTCGACGACCTGCTCGGGCCGTGGATGCGGCACCCGCTTCTGACCCAGGCGGGCGGCGATGCGGTCGCCGAGCGCCTCGAAGATTTCCCAGTCGTGGCGGGCGTCGGCCGGGCGCTCGAACAGTGCTTCGTTGTAGCGCGCCGTGTTGCGCACCGCGAAGCTGTGGAAGATCAGATCGTAATGATCGTGCTCCAGTGCGCAGGTCGGCGGCAGGATCACATCGGCGTGGCGAGTCGTCTCGTTGAGGTAGAAATCGATCGCCACCATGAATTCCAGCTCGCCAAGCGCTCGGTCGAGCTGGGTGCCGTTCGGCGTCGACAGCACCGGGTTGCCGGCCACCGTGATCAGCGCGCGTATCTGACCGTCGCCAGACGTGAGGATCTCTTCCGCAAGTGCCGCCACCGGCAGCTCGCCGCCGAACTCCGGCAGGCCGCGGACGCGACTTTTCCAGCGACCGAAGCTGCCGGGCCGCGAGGTCGGGTTGTCGACCAGATCGACCGCCGGCCGGGTGAACATCACCCCGCCCTCGCGGTCGAGATTGCCGGTGACGATGTTCAGCAACTGGATCAGCCACTGGCACAGGGTGCCGTGCTGCTGCGTCGACACGCCCATGCGGCCGTAGGCGGCGGCACGCGGTGCGGCGGCGAACTCGCGGGCGATGCGCTGGATGGTGTCGACGGCGATGCCGCAGTGCGCCGACAGCAGCTCGAGATCGAGCGCGCCGATGTCGGCGAGCGCCACTTCCAGACCGTCCTCCATGGTCGCCAGCTTGCCGGGATGGCCGAGGTTGTCGTTGTCGATGACTTTCAGCAGGCCGGCGAGGAAAGCGGCGTCGGTGCCCGGGCGGATGAACAGGTGCTCATCGGCGACTTCAGCGGTTTCACTGCGGCGCGGGTCGACGACCACCATGCGGCCGCCGCGCGCGTGCAGCGCCTTCAGTCGCTTCGGGAACGCCGGCACCGTCATCAGGCTGCCGTTGGAAGCCATCGGGTTGGCGCCGAGCACCAGCAAATAGTCGCAGCGGTCGATGTCGGCGATCGGCACCAGCAGCTGGTGGCCGTACATCCAGTAGGCGAGCAGCTGATGCGGCAGCTGGTCGACCGAGGTCGCCGAGAAACGGTTCCTGGTCTTGATGGTGCCGAGGAAGCGCGGGCCGTGGGTGAGCCCGCCGTAGTTGTGCACGGTCGGGTTGCCGAGATAGTTGGCGACGGCATCGCCGCCGTGCCGCTCGACGATGCCGCACAGGCGCTCGGCGACCAGATCGAAAGCCTCGTCCCAGCCGATTTCCTGCCAGCCGGTTTCGCTGCGGCGGATCGGCCGGCGCAGGCGATCCGGGTCCTCGTGGAGATCCTTCAGCGCCACTGCTTTCGGGCAGATGTGGCCCAGCGACAGCGGATCGGCGTCGTCGGCGCGGATCGACAGGATCTGGTCACCGGCGACCCTGATTTCCAGCCCGCAGATCGCTTCGCAGAGATTGCAGGCGCGGCGATGAACGCGGACTTCGCTGGCGGCATCGGCTGGCATCGTGGTCGTGCTCATGGTGGTTCCTCCGTCCGCCACTAACTTAGCGCAATCCGAACGCCTGCCTATGGCAGACCCAATCGGTCCCGTCCGGCCCGGTCGATATACTGCTGACCCGCTTGCCACCGCCGAATCCCGATGTCGTTCCAGGCCCTGACGCTCGATCTCGACGACACGCTGTGGCCGATCGCGCCGACCATCCGCGCGGCCGAAGCGGCGGCCAACGCCTGGTTCGCCGAGCATGCGCCGATCGTGCTCGAAGCCTGGAGCGACGGTGCCCGCCTGCTGCTGCGCAGCCGCGTGGTCGCCGCGTTCCCGCAGTACAGCCACGACCTCGGCTTCCTGCGCCGCGAAATGTTCCGGCAGATCCTCGCCGACTGCGGGCTCGACGAGCGTCGCGCCACCGAGGTCTACGAGGTGTTCATCGCCGAGCGCCAGCGGGTGACCTTGTATCCGGGCGCGCTGGCAGCACTGGAAAAGCTCGCGGCACGCTATCCGCTGGCGGCGATCTCCAACGGCAATGCCGATCTCGCGCGGATCGGCCTGGAGCGGTACTTCCGCTTCGGGCTGTCGGCCAGCGAGCATGGCGCGGCCAAGCCGGACCCGGGCATCTTCCACGCCGCCTGTGCCCGCCTCGGCGTCGACGCCGATGGCGTGCTGCACGTCGGCGACGATCCGCACAGCGACGTGATCGGCGCCCGCCGTGCCGGCCTGCGCGCCGCCTGGATCAATGCCCACGGCGCGCCCTGGGAGCATCCGGAGCATGCGCCCGAGGTCGAAGCGGAATCGTTCGCCGTGCTGGTCGAGCGCCTGCTGCAGCGCTAGCGGCGGCTCAGGCGGACGCCGAACTGGCCTTCTGCTTGTCGAGCCAGACTTCCAGGCCCTGGGTGTTCAGCTCGATGTCGAAGGCCAGCCATTCACGAGCGACATCGTCCTTGACCGGCGATGACATCGCCGCCAGTTCTTCGAGCGAGTACAGCATCAGCGCCTCAACGATGCGGGCGTGGCGATCCGGCTCGTCGGCCAGATGAGTGGCGATGCTCTGGTACATCGCGATGCCCCCTCGGAGGTCCGCCGCCAGCTGGGCGACGTTGCCGACCCGACCGTAATGAGTCAGGAACATGTAGGCCGGATTGACCGTCAGATAGCGGCCGATGGTCTTCAGCCAGGCTTCCGGCTCGAACTGCACCGGCGTCGTCGTCGGCATCAGGTAGGGGCCGTTCGGGCCGTCGAACATGCGGTAGGACAGACCGAAGGTATCGCCGGTGAACCAGCCTCGGCTCTGCGCGTCCCAGATCGAGAAGTGGTGCCGGGCATGGCCGGGCGAGTCGATGAACAGCAGCTCGCGGCCGTTGAAATCGAGCACGAAATTGTCTTCGGCGACGATCACCCGATCGGCCGCCACCGGCAGGATCTCGCCGTACATCGCCGCCATGTTGTCCGGCCCGTAGACCGCCGTCGCACCGGCGATCAGCGCCGAAGGATCGACCAGATGCCGGGCACCGCGCGGATGCACCACCAGCTTCGCATTAGGACAATCGCGCAACAGCAGACCGGCACCGCCAGCGTGGTCCAGATGCACGTGGGTCGGGATCACGTAGGCGATCTGATCGAGCCCGATGCCCCGCTCGGCGAGCACCGCCTTCAGGCCCGGCACCGACAGCGAAGTGCCGCATTCGATGAACGCGTACTGGTTGCCCGACCGCATCAAATAGCAGCAGGCCAGCCCGGTGCGCTGCTGCTCGGTATCGATGCAGCTGATGTTGTCGGGGTAGTCGATGACAGCCGGAAGCTTGGCGGGGAACATGGCCTGAGGTCTGCGGGTCGGGGTTGCCATTATAGAAATCCGCCCGACGTCTGCTCGATCACCGGGACGGCGCTCAGTTTTCGCGCCACTTGAACAGCGCAGCCCCCAGGCCGAGGTAGATCGCGCTCATCAAAGCCAGCGCGGCCAGCGGATAGCCAAGCTGTGCCAGGCCCACGCCATCAAGCATGATCGCCCGCGCCGCGCTCAGCAGATGGGTCAGCGGGAAGAAATCGGCGGCGATCTGCAGCGCGCGCGGCGCGCCGTCCATCGAGAAGAACACGCCGCAGACAACCATCATCGGTGTCGAGATCACGTTGAGGATGCCGCCGGCCAGTTCCTCGCTGGCCAGCCGCGCCGATACCACCAGGCCCATCGCGATCATCGAGAACGCGCCCAGGGCCGCGACCAGCAGCAGGTCCAGGTAGGAGCCTTCCATGCGCAGGCCGAGCAGCAAGCGGCAGGCGCCGAACACCAGCACGTTGACGATCAGGATCAGCGCCAGCCGCGACAGCAGCTGGGCGAGCAGGAATTCGAAGGCGCGCAGCGGGGTCGCGTTGAGGCGCTTGAGATAGCCGTTCTTGCGGTAGCGGACGATCACGTAGCCGATGCCGAACAGGCAGGCGAACATCATATTCATGCCGAGCACGCCGGGCGCGACCCAGTCGACATAGCGGATCGACTTGCCGGTGGTCACTTCGCGCTCGAGCGGCGCGCCGCCGCTGCCGGCGATCAGCCGTTCGAGCAACTTGCCCTTCGGTGATTCCTCGTTGACCCAGTAGTGCGGCGGCTGCGTGCTGAAATCGATCAGCAGGTCGATGCGATGACGCTGCACTTTCGGCAGTGCCAGCTCGCGGCTGTCCTCGCGATAGAACTGCACCTGCGACGTGTCGAGGAAGGGATGCAGGCTGGCATCGAGCCTGGCCTCCGCCGGCCCGATGACCGCGACCTTGAACAGCGGCTGGCCCGGCCCGGAAAACACGAAGGCGAGGCCGATCACCATCAGGATCGGGAACACCAGGTTCCAGCCCAGCGAGGAACGGTCTCGGACGAATTCGAGGCTGCGCGCCCAGGTGGCGGCGGCGATACGTCTCATCGAGCCGCTCATTCGCGCAGGCCCCGGCCGGTCAGCTCGATGAACAGGTCTTCCAGGGTCCGCGGCCGGATCCGCAACTGCGCCAGCGACACGCCGGCGGCAAGCAGGGTCGCGACCGCCGCGTTGACGTCCGGTGTCTGGATTTCCAGCGTCTCGCCCTTGGCAATTCCGGCCAGCGCGCTGCCGGCCAGCTTCGGGGCTTCGGCGGCCGGCACTTCGAGCACCGAATCGTTGAAGTGCTCGGCGAGCAACTGGCTCGGCACGCCGCGGGCGATAATCCGGCCGTGGTCGACGATGACGATCTCGTCGCAGAGCAGGTAGGCCTCTTCCATGTAGTGCGTGGTCAGCACGATGGTCCGGCCGGCGGCCTTGATATCACTGACCAGATCCCAGAAATTGCGCCGCGCCTGCGGATCCAGGCCAGTGGTCGGCTCATCGAGGAACAGCAGCTCCGGATCGTTGACCAGCGCGATCGCCAGCAACAATCGTTGCCGCTGACCGCCGCTGAGCTTCTTGCTGTCGCGATCGAGGAAGTCTTCGAGCCGGCACAGCGCGATCAGCTCATCGAGCGAGCGGCGCACCGGATACAGTGCGCTGAAGAAGCGCAGGTTCTCGCGCACCGTCAGATGATCCTGCAGCGCGGTCGACTGGAACTGGATGCCGACCCGCTCGCGGTAGCGCGGCCCGAGCGGCTCGCCGCGGTAGCGGATGCTGCCGGAAGTCGGCGTCAGCAGGCCTTCGCACATCTCGATGGTCGTGCTCTTGCCGGCGCCGTTGGGACCGAGCAGGCCGAAGCAGGTGCCGGTCCTGACGTCGAAGCTGAGACCGTCGACGGCCTTGACCTGTTTGAAGTGCTTGACCAGTTCGCGCACTTCGAGCGCGGTTTCGGAGTTCATTGCCGGCAGTCTGCCGGATGCCGATGACAGATGCAGCCTCGTGCCCTAACGACGCCCCGCAAGGCGAACGGCAGGCCGCTGCCCCCTCGCCGGCCGGCCCGGCTCAGGGCTTGCTGGCCTTCATCCGGATCAGGTCGATCAGGTCCTCGCGGCGGTAGATCGCCAGCTTGCGGTAGATGCGCGTCGTGTGATTGGCCACCGTCGACACCGCGATGCCGTACTGGCGGGCGATCGATTTCAACGTCTTGCCGTTACCGAGCGCGCGGGCGATTTCCTGTTCCCGCGGCGACAGCATGTCCAGCGGCAGCGGCTTGCGCGCGTAGATCAGGTACAGCTGACCAGCGCGGCGCACGCGGATGTGCAGCGGTGCCTGGATGAACTCGCCGCCTTCCTCGCCGAGCGTCGACTCCGGCAGTTCGAACGGCAGCCGGGAAATCGGCGCCGACTGGTTTTCACCGAGCATTTCCCGGAAGCGTTCGCTGGCCGCGAACACGCTCCCGGCAGCATCGACGATCGCCGCCGAGCCGCGGTTCGCGCGGCCCATCGCCTGCAGCCAGTCGTCGCGGCGGATGAACTGGCGCAGCGACATCGCTCCGGCCTCGACGGTGTGGCCGAGCACCCGGCGGATCACTTCGGAGGATGGCGGCTTGCGGTCCGGCGCGAACTGCAGCAGCACGGTGCTGATCAGCCCGCCATCGCGATGCCGGTACTGCAGCGCCACGCCGGTCTGGCCGCGCATCGGCACTTCGATGGCGGCGTCATGCTTGTCGCTCGGGAACGGCAGCGCCGCCATCAGCTGCGGCGTGAACTGGGTCAGGCTCTGGCCGGAGGGATGATGGCTCAGCTCGCCGCCGCTGGTGCCGAGGCCGCGCGACCACCAGGCAGCCCGCGCAGCGCCGAAGCGCTCGCAGATCCTGGCCAGCGCCAGCGACCGGTAGTTCTGCCACTCGTCCTCGATGGCTGTGCGGTACATCAGATGTATCAGTTCGTCGGTCGATTCCATCGTCGCTGTCGTTCCCTAGGCGGCACTGCGCTGCAGCGGTCAAGACTGCAGGAATGGTTGGATTGCACACGGTTCTTGCCGGAAGGATCAACGGTAATGCCGTGATCACGCAAGTATAGATTGGGACCCTCCAACGGCAGCGCCGGGCCGTCCATCGGAATCCTCGCTGCGGCTTTACAATCAAGGCCTTTGCGATCCCTGCCTGGCGCCACGGCCCGCCTGCCGGCCGTCCCCGATATCGGTTTCGATGAGTCAGCTCTGTGATGCGCTTCTCTCTTCCCTGGCCGGCCTGCCGCCGATGGCGGCGACCACCAACCCCTGGATCGCCGGCAACGACGATGACGCCGCCGACAATGGCCCGGCCCGACGCATCGCCCATCTGCGCGCCCACGCCGCACGCCCGGGCCTGCGCCTGGTGCTGATCGGCGAGGCGGCCGGTTATCAGGGCTGCAGGATCTCGGGCATTCCGTTCACCTCGGAAGCGCTGCTGATCGACGGCAGCATCCCCGGCATCGCCGCCACATCGCGCCTGTCGACCCGGGCCAAGCCCTGGAGCGAGCCTTCGGCGCGCGTCGTCTGGCGCACCTTGTACGAGCAGCGGCTGGCTGATCACAGCTTCCTGTGGAACGCCTTTCCGCTACATCCGCACGAGCCCGGCAAGCCGCTCAGCAATCGCACGCCGACGCGCGCCGAACTGAGCGCCGGAGAAGGGGTGCTGCGGGCCCTGCGCAATGCCCTGCCCGACGCCGTGCTGGCCGCGGTCGGCAACAAGTCCTCGGAAGCACTGACCCGGCTCGGGCTTGCCCACGAGACCCTGCGCCACCCGGCTTATGGTGGCGTGCCGGAGTTCGTCGCCGGCGTCGAGCGGCTCGCCAGACGACTGCGCTAGACGCGCAGCAGCCAACGCAGCAGCGTCGCGACCAGCGCCAGCAGCGCGACGCTCGTCAGCCAGATGCCGGCGAACCAGGCGAGGCGCTTCAGCACGGGGTAGCGCCGCGCCTCGGTCATCAGTGATAGCCGCCAGCGTTGCCGACCTTGCCGCGGAACACCCAGTATGAATACGCCGTGTAGACCAGGATCACTGGCAGCAGCACGACCGAGCCGACCAGCAGGAAAGCCAGGCTGTTGTCCGGTGCCGCGGCCTGCCAGAGGGTCACCGACGACGGCACGATGTACGGATAGAAATTCAGGCACAGGCCAGCGAACGACAGTGCGAACAGGCCGAGCGCGGCGGCGAACGGCTGGCGCTCGCAGCCTGTCTTCAGGCCCTGCCACAGCACCAGCACGCAAACGCAGAGCAGAGCCGGCACCGGGGCGGCATAGAGCATCTGCGGCCAGACGAACCATTTCTGGCCGAAGGCCTCGTTGAGGAACGGCGTCCACAGGCTGACCGCGCCGATCAGTGCGACGGTCGCGATGCCGGTGCGCTTGGCATAGCGGAACGCCGCCTGCTGCAGGCTGCCCTCGGTCTTCCAGATCAGCCAGGTGGCACCGAGCAGCGCGTAGCCGACGACCAAAGCGACACCGGTCAGCAGCGAGAACGGCGTCAGCCAGTCCCACCAGCCGCCGGCATAGGCGCGGCCGGCCACCGGGATGCCCTGCACCAGCGCGCCCAGCGCGATGCCCTGGGCGAACGCGGCCATCGTCGAACCGCCAGCGAAGGCCCAGTCCCAGAAGAACTTGCCGGCTCGGGTCTTCCAGCGGTATTCGAAAGCGACGCCGCGGAACACCAGCGCCAGCAGCATGGCGATGATTGGCGCGTACAGCGCCGGCATGATGATCGAGTAGGCCAGCGGGAACACCGCGAACAAACCGCCACCGCCGAGCACCAGCCAGGTCTCGTTGCCGTCCCAGACGGGCGCCACCGAATTCATCATCTGGTCGCGATCGGCTTCCGCCGGCCGGAACGGGAACAGGATGCCGATGCCGAGATCGAAGCCGTCCATCAGCACGTAGGCGAGCACCGCGAAAGCGATCAGACCAGCCCAGATCAGGGGCAGATCGAGGGTCACGGCCGGCCTCCCGCAGCATCGAGCACCGGTGCCGGCGTGATGCCGGAAGCGCGGATCGGCTCGTCGTGAGGCAGGTCCGGCTCCTCACGCACCGGCGGCTTCTTCATCAGCCGGACCATGTAAAAGCTGCCGGCGCCGAACAGGCCGAAATAGACGACGATGAAGGCCAGCAGCGAGACGCCGACCGCCGGCGCAGCGACCGACGACGCCGATTGCGCCGTGGTCAGCAGGCCGTAGACGGTGTATGGCTGGCGGCCGACTTCGGTGGTGATCCAGCCGGCGAGCACGGCGACGAAGCCGGCCGGGCCCATCGCCAGGGCGATCCGGTGCAGCCAGCGATCTTCATAGAGCCGGCCACGGCTGCGACTGAACAGGCTCCAGCAGCCGACCAGCACCATCGCCATCCCGAGCCCGACCATCACCCGGAAACTCCAGAACAGGATGGCGACCGGCGGCCGCTGCTCAACCGGCCATTCCTTGAGCCCTTTCACGACGCCGTCGAGGCTGTGGGTCAGGATCAGGCTGCCGAGCTTGGGAATCTCCAGCTTGTAGTCGACCCGCTCCTCGACGCTATCCGGGATGCCGAACAGGATCAGCGGTGCGCCGGCATGGCTGTCGAAATGGCCTTCCATCGCCGCGATCTTGGCCGGCTGATGGCGCAGCGTATTCAGGCCGTGGAAATCGCCGGCGATGATCTGGATCGGCGCGACGATCGTGGCCATCCACATCGCCATCGAGAACATCGTCTTCGAACCGGGATTGCGCTCGCCCTTCAGCATTTGCCAGGCGGCGGCGCCGCCAACCACGAAAGCGGTGGTCAGGTAGGCCGCCAGCAGCATGTGCACGAGGCGATACGGGAACGAGGGATTGAAGATCACCTCGAACCAGTCGGTGACGATGAACTGGCCGGCCTCGTTGATCGCGTAGCCGGCCGGCGTCTGCATCCAGGAGTTCACCGCCAGGATCCAGAAGGCGCTCATGAAGGTGCCGATCGCCACCATCAGCGTGGCGACGAAGTGCAGCCGCGGCCCAACCCGCCGCAGACCGAACAGCATGATCCCGAGAAAGCCAGCTTCGAGGAAGAAGGCCGACAGCACCTCGTAGCCCATCATCGGCCCGAGCACCGGACCGGTCTTGTCGGCGAACACGCTCCAATTGGTGCCGAACTGGTAGCTCATCACCAGACCGGACACCACGCCCATGCCGAAAGCGACCGCGAAGATCTTCTTCCAGTACTGGAACAGGCTGAAGTAGACCTTGCGCCCGGTCGCCAGCCACAGCGCATTGAGCACGGCCAAATAACTGGCGAGGCCGATCGAGAACGCCGGGAACACGATATGGAAGCTGATCGTGAACGCGAACTGCACGCGGGCCAGGCTCAGGGCATCAATCGATTCCATGGACGGGATCTCGGGACCGATGCGGGAAGCGCCCCGCAGCTAACCCAGGAAGTATCCGCCAATTACCGGCCGCCGTTGGCCTTGCCGGCGCGGCGATCGGCAAGGCGGCGACTCAGGCGATCTTCTTCAGTCCGCGCGAGATCGCCAGGTTCAGCAGCTGCTTGACCAGCAGCGCGGCGCCAGGCAGCGCGCCGTCGAACTCGATGTGCCAGCTCACCTGGCTGCGGCCGGCGGGTAGCGCCTTGAAACTGAGTCGGCCGTGGTGATTCTTCAACGGCCAGCCACCACGGGTGATCTTGTAGTCGATCGACTTGCCGGGCACCGCGCCGACCACCGTTTCCTCGATCGTCAGCGGCGCCATGCCAATGCTGCGCACCGAGCCGACCCCGTTGACCGTGGTGTTGCCGTCGCGGATCCGGACCACCGGAATGCCGAACACCCGGCCCAGGCGGTTGTGATCGGCCAGTTCCTCGTACACCTCGGTGACGGAGCGGGAGAATTCCTGAACGATATCGATGGTCTGCATGGTGGATCTCGCGGTGGATGGAGCGCTCGAAGGGTAACTTGCGGCAACGCAACAATGCCGATTTCCGGAACCGGCAATTGATCCATGGCGAGCGGGGGCCATGGGCAGTCTTGACCGGGGCGCGGTGCACAACCGTTCAGCTAAGGTTTCGCCACCGTTCATCCGTCCAGAAAATGCCATGCGCAAGCTCTATTCAGGTTTCTCCGCCCGCGACGCCAGCGTGCAGGTGCAGGTCTGGCTGGAGCCGGAAACCAATGGCCCGGCGACCGGCCGGGTGATCAGCCTGGCGGCGTTCCGCGCCGAAGCCGAGATCGCCAGCGAGCGTCACGTGCTGCCGAGCAGCGAAACCCGTGGCCTGTCTGAGCTGGTGCCGTCGTTGCTCGCCCAGCTGGATACGCACCTCGTCGAACACCTGGGCATCGGCCGGCGCGTCCATTGAATCTGCCACGGCACCGGCTCGGTCGGTACCCGCTCGCCGATCCTGATTGCCCGGCGGCATGATCGCCGCCCCGCTTCGCCTATCATCCGCGCGCGCCGACCTGGCTCGCGTTCCCGGATTTCTCACTGATGCAGCTTGCTCTCGCACCGATGGAAGGACTCGTCGATGACGCGATGCGGGCGCTGCTCACCGGCATCGGCGGCATCGACTGGTGCGTGTCCGAATTCGTGCGCATCAACAGCACGATGTTGCCGGCATCGAGCTTCCTGAAGCTGGCGCCGGAGATCGCGGTCGGCAGCCGCACCCCCAGTGGTACGCCGATGCGCGTGCAGTTGCTCGGCTCCGATCCGTCCTGCATCGCCGATAATGCCGCGTTCGCGGTGACCTTGGGCGCGCCGGTGATCGATCTGAACTTCGGCTGCCCGGCGAAGACCGTCAACAAGTCCAAGGGCGGTGCGGTGCTGCTCAAGGAACCGGAGCTGATGCACGCGATCGTCAGCGCCGTGCGCTCAGCACTGCCCGCCCAGGTGCCGGTGACCGCAAAGATGCGCCTCGGCTTCGATCACGCCGACGACGCCGAAACCTGTGCCCAGGCGCTGGCCGATGGCGGTGCTGCGTCGATCGTGGTCCACGCCCGCACCAAGGCCGATGGCTACAAGCCGCCAGCCTACTGGGAGCGGATCGGCAGCATCCGCGACTCGGTGAAGGTGCCGGTCTATGCCAACGGCGAGGTCTGGAGCGTGGAGGACTGGCAGCGCTGCCGCGCCCTCAGCGGCGTCGATGACGTGATGCTCGGCCGCGGCCTGATCGCCCGCCCCGATCTCGCCCGACAGATTGCCGCGGTGCGCGATGGCCGCACCGTCGAGCCGATGCGCTGGGCAGAGCTGCTGCCATTGGTGCAGGGCTACTGGGAAAGCGTGCGCGCCAGAGTATCGAACCCGAAATACGCGCCCGGGGTGCTCAAGCAGTGGCTGGTCTGGCTCGGCCGCAGCTATCCGGAAGCTGCCCAGCTGTTCCTCGATATCCGCAGCCTGAGCGACGCCGATGAAGTCGGCCGGCGCCTCGCGGCCTCGGTCGGTGCGGATCAGAGCGGCTGAGGCCTGGTCCTTGGCTTGCGCGGTTTCATCGCGGCCTTGCGCGACGGTTGCGCCTGCGAGCGCGCCGCCAGCCATTCCGCTGTCGGCCCCCAGACCTCCAGCGGCGCCTTGCTACCCAACACCACGCCCATGTGGCCACCGGATGCGACGCGCCAAGCCTTGTCGGTGGTCGGCAGCAGATCGACGATCTTCCGGGCGATCGACGGCGCGACGATGCTGTCCTTGTTGCCCGCGAAGATCAGCGCCGAAGCCTTGATCTTGCCGATCTCGGCGATGCGCTCGTCGATCTGGATCGCGCCCTTGGCCAGTTCGTTGTCGATGGCCATGCGCAGCACCATGTCGCGGACCACGCCGCCCGGGTAGATCAGCATCTTGTTCAGGTAGTTCGAGGTGGTCGAATGCGATTCGACGAACTCGCGGTCCCAGAGCCGGGTCAGCAGATCCCAGTAGGTGGTGACGCTGGCGACCGGATTGGTCATCTTGAAACCGAAGGCGAGCAGCCAGCCGGGGATGGTCAGCTTCGCCGGGTCGACGCCCAGCAGGCGGAAATCGCTGTACTTGCGCACCAGCCGCGCCGGCGCATCGAGCGCACCGGCAAGCCCGGCGACGACACCGCCACCTCGGAGGTCGATCGGGCTGGCGACGGTGACCAGATTGCGGATGTTCGGGTCTTTCGTCAGCCCTGCGTGCATCAGGCTCAGCAGGCCACCCATGCACCAGCCGAACAGCGACACTTCCTTGGAACCCGAGTGCTTGCGGATCGCGGTCAGTGCTTCGCCCATCATCCGGTCGACGTAGTCGACCAGGCCGAGCGAAGCGTGGACCGGCGTCGGCCGTCCCCAGTCGATCAGATAGGTCTGGAAACCGCGCGCGGCCATATAGCGGGCCAGCGAACGCTGCGGCATCAGATCGAAGGTGTCGGCGGTGACGCCAAGCGGCGGCACCAGCACCAGCGGGACCGGATGCTGGGTGCGGATCACCGGCAGCAAGCTGCCATCAGGCAGCTCGATCTGGTCCTCGTCCGGCGGAGCGTAGAAGCGCACCGACATCAGGTCGGTGTCGTGGATCAGGGTGAACCAGGTCTTGCCGGACTGGATCAGGCGATCGCGGCGGAACAGCCAGTCGAAGCCGTTGGCGATGGTGCCGGCGACCCGGCCATTGAGCTGCAGCACGCCACGACGCGGCGCATCGGGCAGGTGTTCGTCGATTTCGATGTCGTCCATCGCCGTCTTCCGCAGGTTCAAAGCGCCGTGGCGCGATCCATGAAGCGTTTCATCAACCGCAGGTAGTTGCCCTGCTGCAGATGCAGCACATGATTGCCGGGAAACCAGTGCAGGCGTGAGCCTGTCCAGTGCCGGTGCAGCAGATTGACGAAGCTCGGCGCGGTGAACCGGTCGCCGGCGCCGCCGATGATCAGCAGACGCTCGGGATCGATCAAGGGCTGCCAGGTGAGTGGGCTGTGCACGGCCATGCCGTGACGCATCTCGCCGATGCCGAAGCCGTCGCGCCACTGCAGGAAGTGCAGCAGCGGGCCGAGCGGCTGCCACTGCAGCGCCATGTCGATCGGCGTCACCAGCGGCGAGTTCGGAATCGCAAATTTCAGGCGTGGTTCGACCGCCGCCATCAGCGCACTCAGATAGCCGCCGAGGCTCAGGCCCGAGATGCCGACGCTGGGCGCACCCGCGTCGAGCAGGTGCTCGATGAAGATGCGGATGTCGTGCACCGCATGGAGCATCGCTTCGTTGGAATGAGCCATGCCGCCGGCGAAGTAACCGTAGCCGCTGAACGGATGCCAGCGCTCCGCGCGTGCGCCGTGAAACGGCAAGGTCACCATCAGGATGTCGTAGCCCTGCTTCCACAGCCAGGGCAGCGCGAAGCCGAGGCCGTTGACGCGATAGCTGTCGAGCGTGAAGCCGTGCAGCCAGACCAGGGTCTTGCGCGGTCCGGTCGGATGGAACAGGTGCAGCGCACGCGCCCGGCGATTGCGGCCGGACCTCCCGTAGGACTGGCGCAGCGCCGGATTCAGTGGCTGGTAAGGACTGTCGAAAGCCCAGTGCCGCACCGGGATTCCGGACGGCTGCCAGTCGAGCAGGCCCGGTTCGGACTCGTCGACCGGCACCTGCTCCGGCGGGGCGGCGAACACCTCGTCGCGATCCGCCCGATCGGCCAGACCCTGGTACCCGCGCAGCGCCTCGCGTTCGCGGCGGACGCCGCTACTCAGCACCATGCCCGGCATCATTGCCGCCGACACCAGGCTGCCGAGCCCGGTGCGCAGCAGACGGTCGGCGACCGCCGAGCCGTGTACCTTCAAACGGTGCTCGGCGTCGATCTCGGTCGCATCGACGCGCCGGTAGTAGTCGTGCGGAAGCCGTTCCCACCAGCGCGCTGAAGTGCTCATTTCGGATGACCGCAGCGCTTACATGGTGCGGGCGATCAGTTCCTTCATGATTTCGTTGGTGCCGCCGTAGATCCGCTGGGCGCGAGCATCGATCCAGGCCCGGGCGATCGGATACTCGAGCATGTAGCCGTAGCCGCCGTGCAGCTGCAGGCACTGGTCGATGACCTTGCCTTGCAGATCGGACGCCCAGTACTTGGCGGTCGCGGCATCGTCGACGCCGAGCTTCTTGTTCAGCACCAGTTCGATGCAGCGGTCGACGTAGACGCGGCCGATCGCCAGCTCGGCCTTCATCTCGGCGAGCTTGAAGCGGGTGTTCTGGAAGCTGGCGACAGTCTTGCCGAACACCTTGCGATTGCGGGTGTACTCCAGCGTGTGCCTGAGCGCGGCTTCGGCGCCGGAGATCGAAGTGATCGCGATCATCAGGCGTTCCCAGGCCAGCTCCTGCATCAGCATCACGAAGCCCATGCCTTCGCGGCCAAGCAGGTTCTTCTTCGGCACCCGCACATCCTTGAAAAACAGTTCGCAGGTGTCCTGCGCCTTCATGCCAACCTTGTTCAGCGGCTTGCCCTTGGTGAAGCCCTCGCGGCTCGCTTCGACCATGATCAGTGAAATGTCCTTTGAGCCTTCGCCGCTGTTGCCGGTCTTGGCGACGACGATCGCCATGTCGCTCAGGTAACCGTTGGTGATGAAGATCTTCGAGCCGTTGATGATGTAGTCATCGCCGTCGGAGACCGCGGTGGTCTTCACACCTTGAAGATCGGAACCGGTGCCCGGCTCGGTCATCGCGATCGCGGTGACCACTTCTCCGCTGGCCATCTTCGGCAGCCATTCGAGCTTCTGCTCCTTGCTGCCGAAATTGTTGATGTAGTGGGCGACGATGTCCGAGTGCAACGAGAAACCAGTACCGGAATCCAGCGCGTTGGCCTGCTCCTCCATCAGGATCACGCTGTACAGGCGATCACCGCCCATGCCGCCGAACTCTTCCGGAATTGCCGTGCACAAGAAACCCAGTTCGCCGGCCCGGTTCCAGCACTCGCGAGCGATGTGCTGCTGCTTGTCCCACTCCTCGCGATGCGGCACCACTTCCTCGGCATAGAAGCGGGCGACGCTCTTGCGGAAATCTTCGTGTTCGGCGGAAAACAGGGTACGCGGGATCATCCTCAGCTCCGGGCAATGCAAGGGAATTCGTCGGTAACGGCGATCACCGTTCGGGTAATCTAAGTTACATACAGTCTGGACTGTATTATATGAAGTCACAGCTCCAGATCGTCGTCAAGGCCAAGTCCATTGCGATGCGACAAACCTTTCTTCCAGCTGGAAATTTGTCGGCCGCCCCTTCCCCCAGGCCTGATCGGCCAGCCGTCCATGGCCCGCAGCAGTTCCCCCAGGGCTTAGGGTCAAGGATGGCGGGGAAGTGCTCAGTCTCCGCCGCCTTCAAGCTGCCGCGCAGTACGGCGGTCGGATCGACGGTGGCACGGTCGTCCTGCATGGCGAACCGGAACACCCGCCCGATCTCGCCGCGCGCCCGAAGGACCGTTTCGATGGCGCTGCGGTCCTGAATGCGCCGCAGCAGCGTCAGCAGTTCAGCGCGAGTAATGAGCGCAATCGGTCGGTCCCCCGATGTAAGCCGACGATGCGAGAGAGCGGGACAAGCACTGGCTCTTGATATACCAGGCATGGTCGATCGCGGAGCTGGAAGGGAATGGGCAGGGGTTCCTTGCCAAGCTCAAAGGAAAAGGTTTCGAGTTCTTTGGGATACCAAGTACGGGACCAGAGAAGGTGCCAACCCCACCGATCCCGATTTCGCCGCCACCGCAGCAAGACCCAGCCCCAATTGTCGCACCCGCGTGATGAACGAAGTCGAAAATCGCGTCGACCCTTCGCCAAAGGCTGAGGGCTGGGGTGTGGTCGAAGGCAGTCGCACACTGCGCGATCACGGCACCATGCTGGGACGCTTGGTCGCCTCGCTTGAGGGCTGCTGTCGACCTAGCCCTGTCAGTCCCCAGGAAGAAGCCTACGCCACGATTGATCGTCAGCACGCCCAGGGGTACACCTTTAACGATGGCCGCGCTCCTGAACGCCTGGCAAGACCTCAGAGTCGATTACAGGAAGGATCTGCCGGAAGGGGAGCTGATGGATTGGACGCTGCACGACCTCAAAGCAAAGGGCGTGAGTGACTTCGACGGCAACAAACATCTCGCCTCGGGCCATCAAACCGAGCAGATGACCAAGATTTACGATCGCAAAATTGGGAAGGCCAAGAGCACCCGATAGGTGTTTTCTGGGACCTCGATTCTGGGACTAGCCTTTCCGAAGGCTTCGCGAAGCGGGGAACCAACCGTAAGTCATTGAAAAAGTTGGTGGGTCGTCTGGGACTCGAACCCAGGACCAACGGATTAAAAGTCGAGGTCAGCGACCCGATGCCGTGCCTCGGACACCCGTAAGACGGCGCCGAAAAGCCAAGCCAACCCGGCCATTGCGTGCCCCAATGTGCGGGGGATCACGTGACTAAAAAATTTCTTCACTGATCGCTGACAAGCCTGTCCGAGCATGCCGGACGCGCAGTTTTTGCGCACTTTCAGGGAGGAGATATGGCGGTATTCGAGCTAGTACACGCTCGTAGCGCAAGGGATGCGCGACGCGGCAATCAGGCCAGAACATGGGATGACGCGGTGCGTCGGTGGCGGGCCGAGATGACCCATCGAGCGCCGACCACCATCGCGCGGGAGGAACAGTTGCTGCGGTGGATTCATCCGTACTTGTCGGGCCTGCCGCTGGATCAGGTAACTCGGGGCCGGCTGGCGGACATCCGGAGCGCTGGCCTTGCTGCTGGCTGGTCGAACCGGACGGCGAATTACACGGTCGGCGTGGTGTCGACCATCATGCGGGCAGCCAATGAGTGGGAGTGGGCGGCTTCGGTGCCTCGCCTGCGGTCGCTGAAGATTCCGCCGCACCGTACGCGCTGGCTGACCCATGAGGAGGCCGACAGGCTGCTGGATGAGCTGCCGCAGCATCTGGCCGATATGGCGCGCTTCACGCTGCATACCGGGCTGCGGAAGGCGACGCTGCTGGCGATGCGATGGGATTGGCTGGACTGGACGCCGGGCCGGGAGTGCGTGCGCGTGCCAGCGCCGAAGATGAAGCAGCGGCGACCGCTGATCGTGCCGCTGTCCGATCACGCGCTGGCGATCCTGAAGCGGCTGCATTCGCGGCGGGCCGTGGCGAAGGTCTGGACGCTGGCCGGTCGGCCGATCATCGAGCCGAACACGCGGGCATGGCGTCAGGCGCTAGAGCGGGCCGGGATTGAGGATTTCACTTGGCACGATCTGCGGCACACCTGGGCGAGCTGGCATGTCCAGGGCGGTACGTCGCTGGCGGTGCTGAAGGAGTTGGGCGGGTGGCAGACGATGCAGATGGTGATGGTCTACGCCCATCTTGCGACCCGGCAGCTTTTCGATGCTGTGCGGGACTTGCAGCAGGGGAAAGCCTAGCGGCTAGCGGGTGGCACGCACCCTGAACAGTGCGATGTGTCCGCCGATCCTGTGCATTCGGATCAGGTGCCCGAACCGTCGATAGATGACGACGATGTCGCCTGATAGGTGGCATTCCTGATAGCCGGCCCAGTTGACTCCGCGCTTTTCAAGATCGTGTTCGCGATAACCCGAAGCAGCCGGCAAGGCGGGCAGATGGATCAGGTCGTCTAGCAGGGCTTCGAAGTCTTCAATGCTGAATTCCGGGTGTTTTACGACGCGCTTGAAGTCGCGTTTGAAGCGCTCGGAGAATTCGAGCGTGTTCAGGATTGAAGCCACTTGATGGCGGTCTTTGCCGAGGTGAACTGTTTGCCCTTGCCCGCACGTAGTTCGCGCTCGGACTGGCGAATCTCGGACGGCAAGGCGGACAGTGGCAGCTCGGCAGGCTTCGCGGCTGACTTGCGTCGAGCCTTGGGCTTGACGCTGGCCTCGGCCAGTTCGATTGCGGCGCGCACCGCGTCATCACGGCGTGTCAGGCCGGTGACGGCCTTGGCACGCTCGATGAGGGCTTCTGAAAGGTTCACGGTCGACATGTGGTGACACCTGCGCGGGAGTTGATGGGGAGTTTAAAGCGGTTTTCCAAGGCGCGGGCACGTTCAGCGCAACGTCGGACGTGAGGCTCGCGAGCATTGCCAGCGCATGGGCTGGCCGGTCGTTTGCCGTCCTTCGGACCCTACTAGGTCGAGGGTGTGGCGATCAGTCCGCCGAGGATGCCGCCGCCGCTGGATGGCGGTGGCTTCGGGCCGGTGGTCATGCTGACCAGTTCGCCATCGATCAGGCATATCCAGCCATCGAAGTCGTCACGGTTGCAGTGCAGCAGCGGGAATCGGTATTCGCGATCCTCGGTGTAGACGACGGCGTATGAGCCGATGCCTTGCATGGTGACGACGCCGACGATCCGCGCTTGCTTGGACACCTTCGGGACAGCTGGGATCGTTGCAGAGCTGGCCCCTGCCCCTGCCCCTGCCCCAGCGCCCGGCGATCCGCGGTCGGCGTGCTCCTTCGTGCGCGCGCCTGCGGATGCGCCGTGCGCTGGCAGGTCGGGTTTCGACCACCAGCGATAGCCGGACCATGCAAGGCCGAGGACACCCGCAGCCAGCACGATCCGGCTGGCCCGTTTCCACTTCAGGAAGGCCGGCGACACGTCGCGGGCATCGGCTTCGATCACGGCCGCTTCGGTGCGCGTGTGGCTGGTGTAGAGCTTGAAGAAGCGTTTTTCGTAGACCCGTTCCGCGATGCTCAGCACGTCGCCCTTTACGCCGTCCTGAACCTTGCGGATGTAGCCGTTCGAGTCGCCAAAGGCGGTTTTCTTCTTGACCCGATAGCAGACCTGAACCTGATCGATGATCGCCTTCGAGACTTTGCCGTAACTCTGCGTGATCAGCAGCACGTCGGCGCCTTCGTGGCGGTGCTCCGCGTACCACTCGTCTATCGCTACGCCGCCGCGCTCTCCAATGCCACGACGCGGCAACGCCTTGTGCGCTTCGTCGATGACGTAGAGCGGGCCGATGTTACTGACCGGATCGCGCCAAGTGTCGCCGTAGTCGCTCAGGGCACCGAATGCCCAGGTTTCCGGCTCGCCGGGCTTGCCGTGCCGGTTGCGGAACTGCACCAAGCTGCGCGACGCCGGCACGATGGCAGCCAGCTCATCCAGATTGAGCGGCAGATTGGTAATGACCTTCCGGCCGGATTCGAGGGCGGCAAGAACGTGATAGACGACGGCCTCGTAGCTCTTGCCGCCGCCGGGTGGCCCGATCAGGAGGTTGATCATCGGACTACGAGCCGAGGCGGGTAAACGGGATCAGCTGAAGCGTGATCTTGACCAGCACCGCGCCGGCAATGATGGCGATGCATTCGCCGATCCGCAGCAGGCCGAGCATGTTAGTCACTTCGACCGGGAGCGCGTCGATGTAGCTGCCCGGATTGAACAGCTCAGGGTCAAGGCTGAAGCTGTTGAGCGCCATGATGGCGACGCCAAGCACTTGCTCGAACAGCCACGCGCCCAGGTCGGTGCCGAGCAGCCAAGCGGCGGCAAAGGCGGCGACGGCCAGTGCGCCGGTAAAGCCTGCGAGGCCCGCCAAGCGGCCCAGCAGCGCGGTGAAGAATGCACCCATGGTTTGCCCCTCTTAGCCGAAGATGATTCGCCACGCGGTAAAGCAGGCGCTTGTCAGGAAGATCAGCGCGACCGCGCCCCATATCCAGCACGGCGGCGAGATGTCGCCCGTGCCGAAGTTGCCCATCGCGCCGAAGTTCAGATTGATTTGCCAGACCGGGCAGCTGCCCGACCCGCTCAGGGTCGGAAACATGCCCTGCACCGAGGTGATGAAGGTGGTCGCCATCAGCTGCGGTCCCTTCTCCGCCCAGACGCCGGCCAGACCGTTCGGGTACTTCTGTTCGTAGAGCACCGGCACTTCGGGCAATGCGGTATCAGTGAACTCCGGTTCCGGAAATTCGACATTAACCGTCACGTCACCGGGGTTGGTCGCCAGGTTGGATTCGGGGTCGACTTCTTCGATGGTTTCTTCTTCGGTGGTGCCGGCCGGGCCGGTGGTCACCGTGTTCTTGATCACCTTCTCGTTGAAGGTGACCTTGTTCGTTGCTGCTGCACCTGCGTTGCCGGCGACGGCGGGCTCGACCCGCGTTTTCGTGGTGGCGGTCTGCGTCGAGCCATCCGGTAGCGTCGTGGTGCTGGCGCTGCTGGGTGCGGACTCGAAGGCCGGCGAGACGTAGGAAGCGTTTTCCGTTCCGTCCAGCGGAAACGGGTAGTTCAGAGAGATAAGGGCATCAGCGCCAGCGGCCCAACCGGCATCATCGTTCGGTTCGTTGGCGAACGCGGCTTCGAGGGCGGCCTGACTCGCTGGCGTGTGCGTGGCGAGAAAGGAACCCGCGATATTCTTGGCAGACCGGCCGCAAGTCGTACTGTGCGCGAGACCCGTCGCGACTTGATAACAGGTGCACGAACGCCACGCAGTTCCGCCGACAGTGACGGTGCCACAACCGGCAGTTGAGCCAGCAGCTCCAGCGACACTCGCCGCACAGGAGTCCGAACAGCTTGCAGCCCTCGGATAGTCGATAGAGCCACTGGTCCAGATGACGGTATTGACGTTAGCCCCATAGCCGGTGGCATTCTGGTAGCTCAAGCCGTCATCAGCGAGCATCGACAGGACTGCGGCGGCTCCGACGGTGGCGGCGATGCCGACCGGCGTCAGGCGGCAGGCGGTCGCCAGTGCTCGCCCGAGGTTGGCTTTACCCGGCACCAACAGGTCATTGGCGACGGCGGTCAGATTCAGACCGCTGGCAGTCCGGTACGGCTGCGAGAGCACGCGTGACAGCTGCAAGCCGATGCCGGTGCCGGATCGCGTGTAGTCACCAGCGGCGACCGTCGATCCGCGCTGGATGATGTCGCCAACGCGCAGCGCTTGCGCATGCGTCTGGCCCGAGTAGAGCGCCGCCGCAGCAGCCAGCAGCGCCCAGAAAATAAGTGGGATCGGGAGCATCACGCGCGCCCCCAACCCCAGAACATCACCGCCGCGCTCATCGCCCCGAGCATGACCATCAGGCCGAAGAACAGAGCCACGAGCGCGCCGGTCACTGCTTACGCCTTGCTGACAGCGCGCTTGCCAAGGGTCGAGCCCTTGAACGCCAGCGCGATGCCGATCGCGACGACCAGAATCGGCACGATGGCGGTGAGGGCGCCCGACAGGTCCACAGCGGCGAGAACTTCATCCATTTTCCTTCTCCATATACAGCGGTACCGAGGAACCGCCCCGGTGACGGTTGGCCCAGACGGGCCCGGTTCAGGCTTGATTCACAGCTCGCTTGGCCATGCCGCCGAGGTAGCCAAGCCACCAGAAGGACATGACCGCGCCGAAGCCGAACAGGAAGGCGGCGGTGATGGCTTCAGGCGTGACGCCGATCAATTCGAGGTCGACGGCATCGGTGACCAGCTCGCCCACGTCGACCCAGCTGCCATATCCGGCCTGACAGCTCGGAAGCTGGTAGCCAGCAGGAACAGGCGAGCCGGAGAGCACAGAGGTGTGCCCGGTTTCGCAGACGAAGACGAGAGAGGCCATTACGCGGTGCCGGACTTCGGCGCGGCGGTGACCATCGCCGGGCGCACGTCGGTGACGGTCGTGCGGGTGACTTCGCCGAAGGTCTGCTGATCGGCGACCAGCAGGAAGGCACACGGCAACTTCGACTGACGGAAGGCGTCGACCAAGCGCGGATCGCCGAGGCGCAGCGTGGTGACGGACTGACCGACGACGTTGGCGGCATCGCCGGCCATGTCGGTGGCGAGGTGGACTTCGGCATAGGTCGCGGCCGGTTTGTCGGTGGTCGCGGCTCGGGTGCGGCGGCTGGCACCGAGGACGGTGGCTTGAATGAGGACTTGCATGGTTAGGCTCCCGCGGTTGCTTTCAGGCCGATATGGATCACCGCTCCGACGCCGGGCCTGCGTTCGACGTAGAAGACTTGCCACGGGCTGTCCCACCATTCGCCCGTGAGCTTCGAGAAAAAGCCGCCGCCGACAGCGCGACGGAAGCGCAGGGTCCAATCACCCAGGTCGCGAATCCACAGCGGCATGAGGCAATAGGCGCGAGCTTCGCGGCCGTCATTGGTCAAGCCGCCGCAGCCGTGCATGCGGAAGGCTTTCGGAAAGGGCTGAGACTCGTTGCCTTTGCTGCGGAGCTTGCTGATGTACTTCGTGAGGTAGCCGATAGGGCTATCAACCGGCGTCGTGTTCGTGCTGCCGTGTTTCCACCAGCCTTGTTTGTCCGCCTTCGGCATCGTGATGCGCTTCGGCAGCCAATAGAGGACGTGGTAATGCAGCGCGCCGCGCTCCTGAAGCTCGCCAACCCAGACATACCGCAGATGGAAGCCGCAACGGTTCGACCACATCCGCACGCGCCGCAGGTAGTCCGACACATGACGCGGCCGAGCGTCGCCGCCCTCACTTTCCGGTCGGCCGGTGCCCGCGTAGCTCAGCCGGATCATGACCAAGTGGAAACGCTCCCTGCCCTGTTCAAGCTCGCTGCCGTGAAGCCGCGCCGACTCACGGACAGCGAGTCTCAATTTCTTCCAGCGGGCAAGACTCGAAAGAACCTCAAGACGCCCCGTTCCACTTGTTGAAATAGGGGCAAGCCCACCAGAAGCAAAAGCGCCGTCGGCCATGGGTCAGCCCTCGCCCGCTTCGGACAGAACGAGCACGCGCCACGCGGCAGCATGGGCGTTCCGGCGAAGCTGGTAGAAGGTGACGACGTGCGCAGCGGGGTCGGTCTTGCCGTCGTACTTGGCGACGTAGCTGCACCGCTCGAAGTGGCGTGCCCGTTCGTCGTGATAGATCACGTTCGCTGCGAGGCTCATGCGGCCCACCGCAGCGTCATGACCTTCAGATCGATGGCGTGCTGGGCCTTTTCCAGCGCGGCATGCTCGGTGAACTCGGAGCCCGAGGCGAAGCGGTCACCGTTGTGGCTGACGTACCAATGGATCGTCAGGCCGGCGTTTTCGATTTCGATTTCGAAGACGTCCATGGTCAGGCGTCCGACTCGTCGTCGTCGCCGACCGTGCCGCAGTCAGGGCATGAACCGTCGTCTTCCAGCGGTTCGCCGCAGTCTTCGCACTCTGGTCCGGCCATCTTTCGCCCCCATCCTTTTCAGGTCCGGCGCGTGCCGGATGGGGCGGAGTGATAAACAACGCCTTATTGTTGGTCAATACCCCATTGTTCGTGGATTGGTCAACGGGCCTTTGTTACTGTGTTTTTTGCTTTTCTTCGGACGGAGGTCCGAAAAATGAACACTTCTATGTACCTCGACGCGCTGAAGGCTCGACTTAATTTGCCGTCTGATTACGCAGCGGCAAAGCGGCTAGGCGTGTCTCAACAGCGCATCAGCAATTACCGTTCTGGACGGCAGCAGATGGACGACGATCTGATTCCGAAGGTCGCCGAATTGCTCGAAGTCGACCCCGCTATCGTTGCCTTCGATATCTACGCAGCCCGCGCCACATCAGGCTTTGCGCGCGAATTGTTCGGCCGCCTCGCGGAGATCGCACGCGACGCCAACAGCACCGGGCCTGCCATTGCAGCAGACCCGCAAAGTCCCGCTTTGGAATCAAGTGGTGGGTCGTCTGGGACTCGAACCCAGGACCAACGGATTAAAAGTCCGATGCTCTACCGACTGAGCTAACGACCCCCGATCCCTCGCGAGGCGCGGATTATAGCCGCAACATGCTTGCCATTGGCTGCCGGATTCAGCCTGCCGCGTAACGGGTCGGGTCCTGCACGCCGGCGGCGGCGAAGCCTTCGCGGCGCAGACGGCAGGAATCGCAGCGTCCACAGGCGCGACCTTCAGCGTCGGCTTGGTAGCAGGACACGGTTTCGCCGAAGTCGACGCCGAGTGCCACGCCGCGTCGGATGATCTCGGCCTTGCTGAGCATGATCAGCGGCGTTGCGATCCTGATCGGCGAGCCCTCGACGCCTGAGCGGGTCGCCAGCTTGGCGACCTTTTCGAAAGCGGCAATGAATTCCGGCCGGCAGTCTGGGTAGCCGCTGTAATCGACTGCGTTGACGCCGATGTACAGCGCTTCGGCCCCCTGCACTTCCGCCAATCCCAGCGCCAGCGACAGGAACAGCGTGTTACGCGCCGGTACATAGGTAACCGGGATGCCCGGAGTTTCCCCTTCGGGCACTGCGATCGAGGGATCGGTGAGCGCCGAGCCGCCGATCAGGTCGAGGTTCACCCGGATCAGTCGATGTGAGGCAGCACCCAACCTGGCGGCAACGCGCACCGAGGCGTCCAGCTCGGCGCTGTGCCGCTGGCCATAGGCCACGCTCAGGCAATGGCAGACATAGCCTTCGCGGCGCGCGATCGCGAGCGCGGTGGCTGAATCGAGACCGCCGCTGAGCAGGACGACCGCGGAACGAGGTTTGAGCATTGACAACTCCATTCGAAAGATTTTCTGCCATCCCTGGTACGGCGGCGCCCTGCTCATCCAGCCGCGACCCGATCGGTGGCCGGGCGATGCTCGCAAGCGCTTGCTAGCGCCCGGGCTCCGCGCCCCAAAGCAGCTTGTGCAGCTGCATCTGGAAGCGCACCTGCAGACGATCCTCGACGATCCAGTCGGCGAGCTCGCGGGCGCCAACCTGGGCCGCACTCGGCGAGAACAGCACGGTATGGCGCTCACTCAGGCGGTGTTCGGCAACGATGGCCTTGGCCCAGTCGTAATCGGCCCGGCCGCAGAGCACGAACTTGATTTGATCTTGAGCGTTCAGCAGCGGCAGATTGGCCCAGCGGTTGCGGTCGACTTCTTCGGAGCCCGGAGTCTTGATGTCGACGATCTTGACCACCCGGGGATCGACGCCCGAGACATCGATCGCACCGCTGGTTTCCAGCGACACCGTGTAGCCGGCATCGCACAGCGCCGTCAGCAGCGACAGACAGGCTTTCTGGGCCAGCGGCTCGCCGCCGGTGACGCAGACGTGGCGCACGCGGTAGCCGGCCACCGTCGCCAGCACTTCGGCCTGCTCGTGCCACTGCCCGCCGTGGAAGGCATAGGCGGTATCGCAGTACTGGCAGCGCAGCGGGCAGCCGGTCAGGCGCACGAACACCGTCGGACAACCGACAAAGGTCGATTCGCCCTGTAGCGACAGGAAGATTTCAGTGAGCTTGAGACGCGTCGCCGATGCTGCCGGGCGCGTCTGGCGCCCGGGCTCGACGGCGGTTGCGATCACGTCACGACTCAGCGCAGCTGGCCGAGCCGGGTGCGTGCCTGAGTGGCAGCGCTGGAGTTCGGAAACTCCTTGAGAACGCGGTTGTAGGCGGCTTTCGCCTGGTCAGCCTTCTTCTGATCCTGGAGGATGATGCCGGTCTTCAGCAGGGCATCCGGGACTTTCGGGCTGGCCGGGAATTTCTCGAGCAGCGCGCGATAGCTCGCCAGCGCACTCGGATAATCCTTCTTGATGTAGTGGGACTCGCCGGTCCAGTACCAGGCGTTGTCCGAATAATTGCCCTGAGGATACTTGGCGAGCATCGCCTTGAAGCCGGCGATCGCCTCGTCGTACTTGCCAGCCTTGAGCTGGTCGAAGCTCTTCAGGTACAGCGCTTCCTCGTCGGCGGCCGAACTGAGCGCCGGTGCCGCAGGCACCGGCACCGCTCCAGCGCCGGCCGGCAGCACAGCTGCAGGGTCGCTGGTCGCGCCGATGCTACCGTCAGCAGTGCCGATCGCCTGCGCTTCCAGGCCCTTGATCCGGGCGTCGAAGGAGGTGATCGCTTCCTGCTGGCGTCGCTGGGACTGGTCGAAGTCGTAGCGGAGCTGTTCGATCAGTCCGCGCAGCTTCCCCAGTTCCTCGCTGACTTTCTGCTCGCGACCGGCATCGGTCGTGTTCAGGCGTCGCGATACTTCCGCAAGCTTGGTCTCAACAGCCTGCAGGCGCCGTTCTTCAGGACTCAGCGCCTGCTGGCCATTGATCGGCCCACCGTAATTGTTCGCAGCGCATCCAGCCAAGGCCAGCACCGCCAGCAGCGGCACCAACCGGGTGGAGGAACGGATGCGACGACCGGCAACAATCACGGCGGCCGACATTCGTCTTACTGGCCGACGATTTCGACGCGGCGGTTCTGCGACCACGAGGCTTCGTCATGACCCAGCGCGACCGGCTTTTCTTCGCCGTTCGAGGTCAGTTCGAGCTGGCTGGCGGCAACGCCGGCCGACTGCAGGGCGGCGCTGACGGCGGCCGAACGACGCTCGCCGAGGGCGAGGTTGTACTCACGGGTGCCGCGCTCGTCGGTGTTGCCCTGCAGCTGGGCCTTCGACGTCGGGTTGGAGGTCAGGAAGCGCGCCCAGGCAGCGACGACGTCCTTCGATTCCGGCTTCAGATCGCTCGAGTCGAAGTCGAAATAGACGATGCTCTGCGTCGAGGCCGGGGTGCTGACACCCGCGCCCTTGCCGCCAGCCGAGGTGGCAACGCCGCCCTGCGAGGTGGACGTCGGCGAAACCGCGTCCGCCGGTGCGTTGGCGTTCTTGTCACCGGTGCTGGAGCAGCCGGTGGCGACGACAGCGAGAGCGAGGGTGGCGCAGGCGAACCACTTGTTGTTCAACATTTTTCAAAACTCCTTGACTACGACTTTAGTAAAGATGATGAGCCCTTGCGGGTGACAACCTGAAGAAACTGATGCTTTCAAGGCTTGGTGTACGGAGCCCAGGCCGGTTCCCGGACATCGCCGGTGTGCCGCAAACGTTGGCGGACAGAGCCGTCGGTCGAAACCGTGGCAAGCTCGGCCCCTGAGGGTCCCTGTCGCGTGTAAATCACCACGGCGCTGTTCGGTGCAAAACTTGGACCTTCATCCAGCGGGCCTTCGCTGACCAGACGCATAACGCCTGTCGCGATATCCACAAGCCCAATACGATAACCGGAACCGTTGTAATTCACCAGTGCAAGAGTCTTGCCATCCGGGGAGAAACGCGGCTGCTCGTTGCGCCGCCCTTCGAAACTCAGGCGTCGGGCTTCGCCGCCGTCGATGCTCATCGTGTAAACCTGCGCCGAGCCGCTGCGATCGGACAGGAAGGCCACGGTGCGGCCATCTGCCGATACCGTTGGCGCGGTGTCGATCGCGAAGCTGTCGGTGAGGCGGCGGCGGCTCTTGGACGCCAGATCGATCACGTACAGATCCGAGTTCTTCTGGAAGCTCATCGTCACCACCAGCCTGCTGCCATCCGGCGTCCAGGCCGGTGCGCTGTTGATGCCCTTCTCGCCGAGGAAGGTCACGTACTCGCCGGTGGTCGGCGTCTGGATGATGACTTTCGAGCGGCCGCCCTCGAAGGTGACATAGGCGATGCGGCGGCCGTCAGGCGACCAGGCCGGCGACAGCAGCGGCTCGTAGCTGCGGGCGATCTCGCGCGGGTTCTCGCCGTCGGCGTCGGCCCAGATCAGCTTGAACTGGCGGCGCCCGCCGGTCTGGATCGAGGTGACATAGGCGATGCGGGTATCGAAGATGCCCTTGGTGCCGGTCAGCTTCTCGTAGATCTGGTCGGCGACCTTGTGAGCCATCGAGCGCCATTCGCTGGCTCGGGTCGCCGTCGCCTCGATGGTCAGGAGCTTCTGGGTACGAAACACGTCGTACAGCTCGGCTGTTGTTTTCGCACCACCGCCCGGCAGCGCCTGCACCTGGCCGATGACCAGCGCTTCCTGGCCGAGGGCGCGCCAGGTGCGGTAGTCGACCTGCGGCTCAGCTACTGGCAGCGGGTCGAAACCCTTCATGTCGGCGCGTGCCAGCGACAGGAACTGGCCGCTGCGATCGAGATCGGCGGCGACGATCTGGGCGACGTCGACCGCCCCGCCCGGCCCTTGCTGGAACGGCACGACGGCGATCGGCTGGGCGCGCTTGGAGCCGCCGACGACGGTGATATCGAGATCGGCCTGCGCCGCAAGACTCGCGATCAGCAGGCATCCGGTGAGCAGTCTTCTGAGCATGGCGTGATCCGGTTGTTCGAGTGTGCCGCGAGGATTTATCGCGGCTTGAAAGTGATGTTGATGCCGGGCTGGAAAGCCCGCGGGTCGCGCGGCAGTGGCATCGGGCTGGCCTTATAGACAGCACGGATCACGGAATCGTCGAACAGCGAGTTGCCGCTCGGTTTCCGGATCGTCGCCGACTGCACTTCACCGATCGCCGACAGTTGAATGTTGATGACGCAGCTAAGATTCTGGTCCGCCGTGCCCGGCGGCCTGGTCCAGACTCTCTGGATCGCAGCGACCAGCTGGGTTCCCCAGATGCTGACTTCCTGCGCCGTGCGCTCGGCCACCTCCGCGCCCAGCGCGGCGGCCAGTTCGGCCTCGAGGGCGCGCTTCGCTTCAGCGTCGCGCTTGGCCTGCTCGGCCTTCTTCTTTTTCTCAGCAGCGAGGCGCTTTTCCTCTTCCTCGATCGCAGAACGGGCCAGGTCTTCCTGGCGCTGCCGGTCCTCGGCCTCCTTCTTTTTCTTCGCGTCCTCGGCAAGTTTCTTCTTCTCGGCGAGTTCGTCCACCTGCTTCTTCAGCAGCGCGTCCTGCGCCGCTTTCTGCTCGGCGGCCTTCTGCTCTTCCTGCTTCTTCGCGGCTTCCTTCTGCTCGCGCTCCTTCTGCTGCTTGCGCTCGGCTTCCGCCGGGTCCGGCTTCGGCGGCTCGGGCTTGTCCGGCTTCGCGGGCTCGGGCGCCGGCGGTTCAGGCGTCGGCTCCGGCGTCGGCGCGGCCTGGGCCTTCGGGATCTCGTTGGCCGCGATCAGCTGGCCCTGGATGATCGACACCGGCTCGGGCACGCGGCCGCACTGGACGCCGCTGAACAGCAGGCCGAATACCGCAAGATGCAGCGCGACCGCTGCAACGATATGGCGCGTCTTAAGAATCATCCGCGCTCGGGCTTGGTCGGAGTCCGCGGTGTCGACGGCGCATCGGTGACGAAGCCGATCTTCGCCGCGCCGGCCGCCTGCAGCAGCGACATGCCGTTGGCGACCCGGTCGTATTTGACCGCCTTGTCGGCACGGATCAGCACCATGGTCTGCGGCTTGTTGCGCAGGATGGCGCCGACGCGGTCGATCACCGTCTGGTCACCGAGCGATTTCTTGGTGTCGCCGCCGGCATCGAGGAAGTACTCGCCGCGAGCGTTGACGAACAGGGTCAGCGGCTCATCGTCGGCGGACAGGGTTTCCGCCGTCGCCTGCGGCAGTTCGACGTCGATGCCCTGGGTCAGCAGCGGCGCGGTGACCATGAAGATCACCAGCAGCACCAGCATGACGTCGATGTAGGGGACGACATTCATCTCGGCGGTCAGCCGCCGCTTGCCCTTCTTGGGCGCAACCGGGCCCGCCATCAGCTGTTCCTCGAACCGCCGCGCAGGCCGCGATCGACGATGCCGGTCAGCTCTTCGGCGAAGGTCGAGAAGCGGCTTTCGATGCGATCGACGCGGGACACGAAGAAGTTGTAGGCGATGACCGCCGGAATCGCTGCGAACAGGCCGATCGCGGTGGCGATCAGCGCTTCGGCGATGCCGGGGGCAACGCTGGCCAGGGTTGCCTGCTTGACGTTGCCGATCGCGACGAAGGCATTGACGATGCCCCAGACGGTGCCGAACAGGCCGACGTAGGGACTGGTCGAACCGATCGTCGCCAGCAGACTCAGGCCGCCTTCGAGCTTTTCGGTCTCGCGCGCCATGGCCACCCGCATCTGGCGCTGCACGGCGGCGAGCGCGTCGTCCGGCTCGATCTTGGCGCCCTGCTGGCGGATGTACTCCTCGTAGCCGGCGCGGAAGATTAGCGGCAGACCTTCGTCCGGCTCGTGGCCGCGACGCTGGGCCTCGTACAGGTCGGCGAGCGAACCGCCGGACCAGAAGCGGGACTCGAAGGCGATCGCCTGGTTCTGGATGCGCGACAGCAGGCCGCGCTTGGCGAGGATCACCGCCCAGGACGCCAGCGACGCGGCGATCAGCGAACCCATCACCAGCTGAACCGGAATACTGGCCTGCAATACCAGCTGCGACAGCGAGATCGTGCCACTCATTCGATACCTACCCTTTGCGTTCGGTTGCGGTTATTGGTTGCGAAGCGCCGCATTTTCAATCGCCTGGATCCGGTCGCGAAAGCGGTTCGGCAAGGCGCAAGGCTTGAAGCTTGTCGCATGGACGCTGACCACTGTCACTGCCGCCTCGGCGAGCAGGCGGCCAGCGCAGTCGCCGAGCCGCAACTGCTGCGCCATCACTAGGCTGGCCCGCTTCAGCTCGGTGATCGTCACCGTCGCGACCAGCTCGTCGTCGAGCCGGGCCGGGGACCGGAAGGCGACTTCTACGCGGCTGACCGTGAATGCCACCTGAATGTCGTGACGCAGGCTTTCCTGCGAATAGCCCAGCGCCCGCAGCCATTCGCTGCGCGCGCGCTCGAAGAACTTCAGGTAGTTGGCGTGGTAGACCACGCCGCTGACGTCAGTGTCCTCGTAATAGACCCGCAGGGGCCACGAGAATCCCGGTTGGCTGGTCGGCATGGCTGATTATCCCAGTTTTTGCGGCAGCGCAGCAGCGGCACCGGCGAGCGGCCCTGACCGCAAGCCGCGGCTCACTCGCCGCCCACGTCGCTGAACAGGTCCGGCTCGGCGCGTTTTGGTAATGCGATGCCGTAATGCTGGTAGGCCAGCCGGCCGACCATGCGCCCGCGCGGCGTGCGCAGCAGGTAGCCCTGCTGGATCAGGTAGGGCTCGATGACGTCCTCGATGGTGTCGCGCGCCTCGCCGATCGCCGCCGCCAGGTTGTCGAGCCCGGCCGGGCCGCCGTCGAAGCGCTCGATCAGCGCCATCATCAGCTTGCGGTCCATCAGATCGAAGCCGTTGGCGTCGACGTCGAGCATCTTCAGCGCTGCGGCGGCGATCACCGCGCTGATCACTCCGGTGCCGCGCACCTCGGCGTAGTCGCGCACCCGGCGCAGCAGGCGGTTGGCGATGCGCGGCGTGCCGCGCGAACGACGGGCGATCTCGTAGGCGCCCTCCTCTTCGATCGGCACTTTCAGGATCGACGACGAGCGCTTGATGATCGATGTCAGGTCGGCGACCGAATAGAACTCCAGCCGTTGAATGATCCCGAAGCGATCGCGCAACGGGCCGGTCAGGCTGCCGGCCCGGGTCGTCGCGCCGATCAGCGTGAACGGCGGCAGATCGAGGCGAATCGACCGGGCGGCAGGGCCCTCGCCAATCATGATGTCGAGCTGGTAGTCCTCCATCGCCGGGTACAGCACTTCCTCGACGACCGGGCTGAGGCGGTGGATCTCGTCGACGAACAGGATGTCGCGCGGCTCCAGGTTGGTCAGCAGGGCGGCGAGATCGCCAGCCTTTTCCAGCACCGGCCCTGAAGTCTGACGCAGGTTGACGCCCAGCTCGGCGGCCAGGATGTGGGCCAGCGTGGTCTTGCCGAGGCCCGGCGGACCGAAGATCAGCACGTGGTCGAGCGCCTCGGCACGGGCGCGGGTGGCGGCAATCGCGATGCCCATCTGCTCGCGTACCGCCGGCTGGCCGACGTAGTCCTCGAGCCGCTGTGGGCGGATCGCGCGATCGACCCGGTCCTCGTCGCTGCGGGCACCGGCTGAGATCAGGCGATCGGTCGGGCTGGCGTCGGGAGTTCGTGGCATGGCGCATTGTAGTGGAGGCGATCGCCCGCGCGATCGCCTCCTGCGTTCCACGACGCCCTGGCCGGCGCCGCGGAACAGGCGTTAAGGTGTACCGGTGCGGCAAGCACCCCCATCAAGGAGCAGGGCATGAACAAGGTCAAGGCGGTCGTTGCCTTTCACAGTGGCTACGGCCACACGAAGAAGCAGGCTGAAAGCGTGGCGGCCGGCATCGCCGATGCGGGAGGCGTCAGCGTGCAGTTGATCAACGTCGCCGATCTCAACGATGAGGTCTGGACGGCGCTGGAGGAAGCTGACGCCATCGTCTTCGGCTCGCCGACCTACATGGGCGGCGTGTCGGCCGACTTCAAGAAGTTCGCCGACGCCAGTTCCAAGCCTTGGTTCGGGCAGAAGTGGAAGAACAAGATCGCCGGCGGCTTCACCAATTCGGCGACCATGAACGGCGACAAGTTCTCGACCATCCAGTACATGATCACGCTGTCGATGCAGCACGGCATGATCTGGGTCGGCACCGGCCTGATGCCGGCCAATTCCAGCAAGGCGACGCGCAACGACATCAACTACGTCGGCGGCTTTTCCGGCGCCTTGGCCCAGTCACCCAGCGATCTCGGCCCCGATGCCGGCCCGCTGCCCGGCGATCTGGAAACCGCGCGCCTGTATGGCGAGCGTATCGCCCAGGTGACCAAGCAGTTTAAGGGCATCGCCGCCTGAGCGCGTGACGGCATCTGATCGCGATCAGACGTAGCGGATCGCGATCAATTCCACTTCGGCTTCGCCGCCTGGCAGCATCAGCCTGACCACCTCGCCGGCCGTGCGCTTGAGCAGCGCCCGCGCCAGCGGAGAATCGATGGAGATGTAGCCGCGCTCCGGATCGATCTCGTCGGCACCGACGATCCGGTAGCGCTTCTCCTCCCCCGCTTCGTCGGCGACCAGCACCTGGGCGCCGAAGAACACCCGCTGCGGATCGCTGGGCGCGGTATCGACCACCTTCAGCTCCGGCAGGCGCAGTTGCAGGTAGTGGACGCGACGATCGATCTCGCGCAATTCCTTCTTGCGGTAGATGTATTCGGCGTTCTCGGAACGATCGCCTTCGGCCGCCGCCGCTGACAGCGCGCGAACCACTTCGGGCCGCCGCACGCGCCACAACTGCTCGTACTCGGCGCGCAGCCGTTCCGCTCCTTCTGTGGTGATGTAAGGCGAACTTTTCGGCGGTGGTTCCCGGTAGCGCGTCACGCTGAGAACTTAACTGTCGACCGGCGGCTTCAGCAGACTGGCATGCACCCGGGCGACAAAATCGGCGCCGCGCACCGGGCCGCGGCCCCAGCGCGGATCGAGGTCGGCGGTCAGCCGGGCCGCCTGGATCTGCTTCAGGGTCTGGCCGCGCTGCATCGCCGCCTGCACCCGGTTGCGCACGATCATCAGCATGTTCCGGTAGGCGATCAGCCGGTCACGGGCAACCGGCTCGCCGCGCGCCGGCACGAACTGCACTTCCGGCCCGCCGATGTTGATCAGACGGCCGACGGCCCAGATCAGCCCGGAGATCGAACCGCCGCGGGCGACGTCGATCGCCGGATACTGACCCGGCGTGTAGAGGCGGCCGACGTGCAGCAGGTTCGCCGACGGGAACAGCGCCGCGCAGGCGCCGGCAACGATGCCGCTGGGCACGCGGAACAGACCGATGACGTCACCGTTCATCCCCACCGTATCGCTGTCGGCAAGCGCGACGATCACCTGGGTCGAAGTCGCGCTCGCTACCGCGCCCAGGCCCTTCGGCTTTTTCAGCAGGGCGTCCAGCGTCGCGTGCTGCAGGCGGCCGTTAGCCATGTGCAGCACCGAACCGGAGCCACTGGTGACGATGAAACCGGTATCCGGATCGGTATCGACGATCGCCTTCGGCACTTCGCCATCCAGGGTCGCGGCGATGATGCCGGGCTGCTTGATGTCGACGTCGCCGACCACCAGCAGACCATCGCGACCTTTCGAGACGATCAGATTGCCGGCCGGCTGCCTGATGATCGTCACGCCGCGTTCGAGCGCTGCCGCCGTGGCGACCGGCAGCAGTAACAGCGCAGCAGCCGCCATGCCAAGGCGGCGCATCATTCGTACGGTCATCTCCCCTTCTCCCGCTCGATGTATTGCTTTGAATTTTCTTTCCGCAGACCTTGTTGGCCTGCTGGTGTACACCCGATCGCCGTGGCCGAAGCCACCGCCGACAGCCCTAGCGTAACAGCGCTGTCATCCGCGCGATGCGTTCCGCCTGGATACGGTTCAGATTGCGGAACACGGTGGCGGCGATCGATGGGTAGCGTTCGCGCAGTCTTTCCAGGTCCTGGGAATTGAACCGCAGCAACCGCACCGCGCTGGTGGTGTCGACGCTGGCAGTGCGCCGCTGGCCGAAATAACCGGCCTCGCCCATCACCGCGCCACGAGTCATCGTCGATAGCACCAGGCGTTCTTCGTCGCGCTCGACCGTCGCCTCGACGCTGCCGTCGACGACCACATAGATATCTCTCGACAGGTCGCCCTCCTGGATGATCCGGGTGCCGGCCGGGTGCTTTTCCAGCCGCGACATCAGCGCAAACAACCGCGCCTGGCGCATCGACAAGCCGGACAGCAGCGGAATGGTGTGCTGCGGGCTCTTGCCCAGATCGAGCCGCAGCAGGTCCCAGAGGGTGACGATGCGCAGCCGCGAACCGAGCGCCGGCGTCAAGGTCATGTCGGCGATCCAGGCGACGAACAAGGTCCAGGCCGCCAGCCAGCCGAACTGGCGCTGGTTGTTCAGCTCCGAGCCGGCGAACACCAGGAAGCCGAGGCACAGGCAGATAGTGGCCAGGGTGATCGGTCGCAACACCGAACCGAGTGCCGAGCGCACCGCGCCGGCTTCGCTGCCCTGCTCGCGAGCGTCGGCATTGAAACGGGCCAGGAAATGCACGGTATCGTTGACCGCGATGCCGAGCACGATGCAGGCGATCAGACTGGTCGTCGGATTCAGCGGAATGCCGAGCGCCCCCAAGGTGCCGAAATAGACGGCGATCGGCACGATGTTCGGCACCGTCGCGATCAGACCGGCCTTCACCGAGTTGAACATCAGCGACAGCAGCGCGCCGATCGCCGCCACCGCGATCGCGATCGACGCCAGGTGGCCGCCGGCCAGCGCTTCGACGGCTCGGGTCGCCAGCACGGCGCTGCCGGTGAAACGGGCTTCCAGCGGCGCCGGCAACTCGGCGACGTGCGCCTCGGCACGGCGCAGGAAGGCGCCGATCGCTTCCGAACCATCGACATTGATACGCAGCGAGATCAGCGCCGTGCGGTACTGCGGGTCGATCACCTTGTTCAACGCCTCGCCGCTGGCGAACAGCAGGATCTGCTTGACCGCCGCGGTGTCGCCGGGCACGCCGTAGTGCAGCGGCTCGTTGTTGTGCAGGGCCAGGTTAGTGAGCTTCAGCTGATCGACGAAGGACACCGCGGCGCCGACTTCGGGCTGGGCGCGCAGCCAGTCCTGCAGGCTGTCGACAGCGTCGATCAGGGTCGGGTTGGTCAGTGCGTCCGGCGCTTTCGCATCGATCAGCACGGTGACGAAGTTGGCGCCGTTGAATGCCCTGCCGACCGCTTCGAAATCCTGGCGGACCTGGGTGTCCTCGTCGAAACTGCCGATGAAATCGGCACCGCCTCCGATGCGGCTGGCGGAAACGAAGCCGATCAGGATCAGAGCTGCCGCACCGCCGATGATCGCTCGCCGCCAGCGCAGCACGAAGCCGCTCAGCAACTCGGCAAACCGATTGAACACACGGGTCGCGATCGGCGGCGTCTCGCGGGTGACACCCGTGGCATTGAGCAGCGCCGGCAGGAACAGGTGAGTCAGCGCACCGACATACAGGGTGCCGAGGCTGGCCAGCACGGCGAAGCCGCGCACCGCCGGCAGCGGATTCAGCAGCAGGCTCAGGAAGCCGATCACCGTGGTCGTCGCCGACAAGGTCAGGCCGGTGGAGATGCGCTTCATCACCCAGTCGGCGCGCTGCGCATCACGGGCATTGGGCAGCACTGAGCGCGACAGGAAATGCGCGGACAGCAGGTGGATCGTGTAGCTGAGGCCGATGGTGATCACCAGCGGCGGCACGATGGCACTGACCAGGTTGAACTCGATGCCGAGCAGCACCGCCGAGGCCACCGTCCAGACCAGCGCGATTGCCACCGAGAGCAGCGCCGAGGCCGCCGCCATCGGGCTGCGGAAGGTCGCCAACAACAGCACCGCGATCACCGCGAACACTGCCGGTACCGTGAAGCGCAAGGTGCGATCGAGGGCGCCGCTGGTCGCCGCACGTACCGGCAGGGTGCCGGTCAGGTAGACGGCGTCGGCGCCGCCGACCGCCTGCACCGCGCGCCGCACCCGGCCATCAAAATCCATTGCCACGTATTGCTTGGGGGTCAGCGCCGCGCTCGTGCTCAGCGCGAACGCCGCCGTCGTGCCGTCATCGGACACCAGCGCGCTGCGATACAGCGGATTGGCGAGGATCTGGGCGGCGAAGCCGTGGATCGCCGCCGGATCGCGGGCCGCCTGGTCGGTGAACGAGGTGACGTCGATCTCGTCATCCTGCGCCGTCAGGTTCGGCGCCGTCGCCAGCGAGAACACCTCGCCAACTTCGGGCAGCTGTCTGAACTGCGCGGCAAGCTTCGCGACCCGCTCCAGGTTCTCGGCGCTGAACACCGTCGGCTCGAAGCGCACCGCGACGATCAGCGGATCGTCGATGCCGAAGGTCCTGCGCACTTCGTCGAGCACGGCGCGGCCGGGATCGTCGACCGGCAGCAGCGCTTCCGCGGAAGGGTCGATCTGGAAGCGCACCCGGCCGCTGACCGGGTCGATGCACAGCAGCAGCGCGACCAGCGTCGCCACGACGACGGCCGCCAGCACCCGGCGCGGGTAGCGGGCGACGGTCCCCAGCCAGGCAACGGTATTCATCGCACGCAGCGTCGTTCAGCTGCCACGGTAGAACGAGGTCGGATCGAACAGCCGCGACGGCAGTTCCTCGTCGCTGCCGACGACGCCGAGTACTTTCAGACGCGTGCTGGTGTTCTCCTTGAGATCGCGCATCAGCAGATCGGACAGATACCAGTAGCCGTCGGCCCGCTTCAGGCTGTCCGCCGACGCCGTCAGCTCCTTGCGCAGGCTGCTGCCCTCGTAGAACTCGGCTTTCAGCGCGACGCAGGATTTCTGATCGACATAGGCCCGCACCCGACTGTAACGGGCACCGGAGCCAGCGGCTGGCTGCAGCTGCAGCACATGCACGGGGCGCTGCTCGATGGTCGACGGCTTGTCCAGGCTGGTCTGGGCATCACCGAACGCGGCCTGTATCTGCTTCATGTCGTTGTAGCTGAAATCGGTGCCGAGCAGCGATGCGTCGGTCGAACCGCCGGATATCTTGCGCACCCGCTGGATCGCTGGCAGGAACAGGAAGATGTCGTCCTTCTTGCCGGCACCGCCTTCGCGCATGAGATAGGCCGCGCCATCGAGATCGCGCGGCTTGGCGATGCGCAGCAGCACGCGGATCAGCCCTTCGTCACGGCTGACATAGACCTTGCCCTTGAGCAGCCGCTCGGCGCCGCCGCGATCGACCGAGGCCAGCTCCACTTCCTTGATCTGCAGCGACAGCGGGATGTTCGCGCGCATGCAGTCGAGCACTTTCCGCGTCGCTTCGTCGGCGCGCGCGCCCAGGCTTGCCGCCAGCAGTGCCACGCACAGCCATCGACCTGCGTTCATGGTGATCCCCAAGTCCCCGCCGACAAGACTACCGCGCCGCCGGCCGACCTGGCGCCGCCATCGGGTTCGCCCGGCTTCAGTCTTTCGGCTTCGCCGCCTCGAAGGCCGCCTGCTGGGCCGGCGAGGCGTCCCGCTGGTACAGGCGCTTCCATTCGCCGTAGGGCATGCCGTAGACCCGCTCGCGGGCAGCCTCGTCGCTGACCTCGACGCCGGCATCCTTGGCCGCCGCCGCGTACCACTTCGACAGGCAGTTCCGGCAGAAACCGGCGAGATTCATCAACTCGATGTTCTGGACGTCCTTGCGGCTGTCGAGATGCGCCAGCAGGCGCTGAAGCACGACGGCGTCGAGACGGTCCCGAAGTTGCTGGTCCATGGTCGTTGCAGGTTCTGGAGGGAACGCGATTGTGCGCGATGCCTTGTCGAGCTGCGACCAAAGTAATTGATGAAGGCCCTAAACTCCGCCCATGCAGCGGCCAGCCGCTGCCCAACAGGCTCGGAACTCCATGTCCTCCCTTCCCCGCATCATCATCGTCGGCGCCGGCTTTGGCGGCCTCGCCGCTGCGCGCGCGCTCGATGGCGCGGCGGTCGAGCTGACGGTTGTCGATCGCCGGAATTTTCATCTCTTTCAGCCACTTCTGTACCAGGTGGCGACTGCCGGCCTGAATCCTTCCGACGTCGCCTGGCCGGTGCGCGGCATCCTCAGCCGGCAAAGGAACGCCCGCGTGCTGCTCGGCGAAGTGACCGGCGTCGACACCGCCGCCCGGGAAGTGCGGCTCGACGACGGCCGCCGACTGCCCTACGACTGGCTGATCGTCGCCACCGGCGCCAGCCACACCTATTTCGGCAACGACCAGTGGCAGGCCCACGCGCCCGGATTGAAACGTGTCGACGACGCCACACTGATCCGCCGCCGACTGCTGCTGGCGCTGGAACTGGCCGAGAACAACCCGGACCCGGTCGAGCAGCAACGGCTGATGACCTTCGCGATCGTCGGCGCCGGCCCGACCGGGGTGGAGCTGGCCGGTGCCATCGCCGAACTGTGCAAGCGCGTGCTGATCCACGATTTCCGCGCCATCGACACCCGCAAGGTGCGGATCGTGCTCGTCGAAGGCGCCGACCGCGTGCTGCTGTCGTTCCCGCCGGAGCTGTCGGCGTTCGCACTCGCCGAACTGCACAAGAAAGGCGTCGAAGTGCTGCTCGACACCCAGGTCAATGGCTGCGATCCGGGCGGCCTGAGTTTCGACGACGGCAGCGGCCTGGCGACGGCGACCATCCTGTGGGCGGCGGGAGTCTCCGCTTCGCCAGCGGCGCGCTGGCTGGACATCCCGGCCGATCGCGCCGGCCGCGCCGAGGTGCTGCCGGACCTGTCGGTGCCCGGCCACGAGCGGGTGTTCGTGATCGGCGATACCGCGACCGTGCAGTCGAGAGGCCGCACCGTGCCTGGTGTCGCCCCGGCGGCCAAACAGCAGGGTCAGCACGTCGCGAGGACGATCCGCGCGGCGTTGGCTGGCAAATCCTCGCCCGGCCCGTTCCGCTACCGCGATTTCGGCAACCTGGCGACCATCGGCCGACATTCGGCGGTGGTCGACTTAGGCTTCCTGCGCCTGAAAGGCCTGGTCGCCTGGTGGTTGTGGGGCATCGCCCACGTCTATTTCCTGATCGGCGCCCGCAACCGCATGCTGGTGGCCACGCAATGGTTCTTCAATTACCTGAGCTACAGCCGCGCGGCCCGGCTGATCGTCGGCAACGATGACGACGGCAGCAGCGGCCACAGCCCTCGCCGGCGCCAGGCGCCGACGCAGCCACCCAGCCAGTCGCAGTCCCCGTGATGATCCTGCCGGCCGCCACGCCCCGCTTCGCCAACCTCGGTGAGCCGTATTCGACGGCGATCCCGGCCCGGCCGCTGCCGACGCCGTCCCTGCTGCACCTGAACGCCGGCCTCGCCGACGAGCTGGGGCTGTCGTCGTCGGTTTCCAACCCCGCGTTCACCGCGCTGATGGCCGGCAACGCGGCCTGGCCTGGCTACGACTCTCGCGCCTCGGTCTATGCCGGCCACCAGTTCGGCCAGTTCGTGCCCCAGCTCGGCGACGGCCGAGCGCTGCTGATCGCCGAGATTGACGACCGCGCCGGCCGACCGCGCGAGCTGCAACTCAAGGGCGCCGGGCCGACGCCGTATTCGCGCCGCGCCGATGGCCGCGCCGTGCTGCGCTCGTCGATCCGCGAATACCTGTGCTCGGAAGCGATGCACGGCCTGGGCATTCCGACGACGCGGGCGCTGGCCCTGGTCGGCTCGCCGCAAGGCGTGCGCCGGGAAACGTTGGAGACCGCCGCCGTCGTCTGCCGGGTGGCGCCGAGTTTCCTGCGCTTCGGCCACTTCGAGTTCTGGTACTACCGCGGCGAAAGCGAACGCCTGAAGCCGCTCGCCGACCAGCTGATCGAGCAGCACTTCCCCGAGTTCGCCGGCCAGCCGGACCGCTACGCGCTGTGGCTGACCGAGGTGGTGCGCCGCACCGCGGTGCTGATGGCGCAGTGGCAGGCGGTCGGCTTCTGCCACGGCGTGATGAATACCGACAACTTCTCCGCGCTCGGCCTGACCATCGACTACGGCCCGTTCGGCTTCCTCGATGCCTTTGACAGTCACCACATCTGCAATCACAGCGATGATGGCGGCCGCTATGCTTGGGATCGCCAGCCGGTGATCGGCCACTGGAACATCACCAAGCTGCTGCAGGCCTGCCTGCCGCTGCTGGCCGATGAGCCGAAGGCCGCCGTCGAGCGCGCCCAGCCGATCGCCGACAGCTACCCTGACGCCTACGGCCAGGCGATGCTCGGCCTGTGGATAGCCAAGCTCGGCCTGCGCGAAGTCCGCGATGGCGACGAAGCCCTGATCAATCGCTGGCTGAACCTGTTGCAGGCCAGCCGCGCCGATTTCACCCGCAGCTGGCGGAACCTGGCGCGGGTCAAGGCCAACGAGGACGGGCTGGCCGACGGCCTGCGCGACGAAATCCTCGATCTGGCCGCCGTCGATGCCTGGATCCCCGACTACCGCGGACGGCTGCGCACCGAGGCTTCCGAGGACAGCGAACGGGCGGCGCGGATGAACGCGGTCAACCCCAGGTACGTGCTGCGCAATCATCTGGCGCAGCGGGCGATCGAGCGCGCCGAAGCGGGCGATGCCAGCGAGATCGCCACCCTGTTCGAACTGCTGCAACAGCCGTTCGACGAACAGCCAGCGTTCGACGCCTACGCCGCCGAGCCGCCGCCGGAAGCGCGGCTGATCGAGGTCAGCTGCTCGTCCTGAAACGGCGCCGGGGGTGGCTCAGACCGCTTGGCGGTGGTACAGGCGGTTCCTGTCGATCAGATACAGCCAGCCTTTCTCGCGTCGGATCAGGCCTTCCTTCTCGATCGTGCCGAGCACCCGGCACAGGTGTTCGGGCGTCACCGTGATCAGCTGCGCCAGCTCCCGATACTTCAGCGGCAACTGCAGGCGTTCGCCACGCGGCGTCAGCACCAGTTCGCAAGCGCCGGCCAGCTTCCAGATCAGCTGCTCGACGCGTTCGCGCACCGACAGGTAGCTGAGTTCCGCGGAGCGATCGAGCAGTTCGGCGTGCCTGGAACAATGCGCCCGATGCAACTGCCAGGACAGTTCCGGGTTGCTGCGCACCAGGTCAACGAATGTCGACGTGCCGACTCGCCGCAACCGGGTGCCGCGGGTGACCACGGCGGCCGACACGAAGTGCCGGCCGAGCACGGCGCAGGCATCACCGATCAGCGCCCCCGACTGGCTGCACAGATCGGTGATCACCTCTTCGCCCGCGGGGTCGAGGAAGGTCACCTTGACCAGGCCTTGGTCGAGCAGGAACACATCCCGCGAGATTGCCCCCTGCTTGAACAGCACCATCGCCTCGGCACAAGGCACCGAAGGCATCGCATCGAACAGGCCGAAGCATGAGCCCAGCAGGCTCGACTCGACGCCCACGCGGTCACCGCGACTCATTTCGGCTGCCCGAATCCCCATTACACGCTCGCTTTGATCGAAGACTCGGGCCCCACCAGCACCGCCCCCGGCTCGACCAGCGGCCAGCGACGTCGATCTGAGCCTCGCTTCCGATTGTTTTCGAAATCGACGACTATCGCCGGGGAAGCCGAGAAAATCCCCGCTCACTGACCAATTGGTTGAAATGTCATGCAAGCAAGTATGCGTGCAGAAGCCGCATTCATGCACGTATATTTTGATTTCAGATCAGCACAAGCAATCCTGGAATCGCTTGCCTTCCGTTTGGTCGAGGATTATTTTAGGCTTCCATCAATATGAAATTATTGGAAAATTTCTATTTTCTTTCCTCGATTTCCCAGTCGATCTTGTTCGAGCTCCGCCGGGCTTCCATTCAATACAGGCGGACGAGGCCAATAGTCCGCCCTACGGACGAAATTGCTCGGCCGATGGAAAATGAAATTCAAGAATCTTCGCTGGCCCCGGCCGCCGCGAAGGCAACTACGACGACAGGCCGCAGGCCTGTTCAGAACGCCGCAGCGCGCACGAACTCCTCGACGCTGCGCGCCAGCGCATGCAGTTCGTAGCCGCCTTCGAGCGTCGCGACCACCCGGCCTTGGGCATATTCCTCCGCCCAGTCGCGGATGCGGGTCGCGATCCAGGCGTAATCGGCGTAGACGAGATTCAAGCCGCCCAGCGGATCGTTGCAGTGAGCATCGAATCCAGCCGACACCAGGATCAGCTGCGGCTGGAACGCGGCAACGGCCGGCGCCCACCGGGCATCGACCGCGGCACGGAACTCCCGGCTACCGTCACCTTCCCGCAGCGGCGCGTCGACGAGATGGGCGTTCGCCGGCTCGCTGACCCAACCCGGGTAGTACGGATCCTGGTAGCTGTTGCAGACCAGCACCCGCGGATCGTCGCGGAAAATGTCCGAAGTGCCATTGCCGTAGTGGACGTCGAAATCGAGCACCGCCACCCGCTTCAGGCCCGAGGCCAGCGCGTGCGCGGCGCCAACCGCCACGTTGTTGAACAGGCAGAAGCCCATCGCCCGGCGGCGTTCGGCGTGATGGCCGGGCGGGCGCACGGCACAGAACGCGAAACGGGTCCTGCCGGCGAGGGTTTCGTCGACCCCGTGGATCACCGCGCCGGCCGCGGCTTGCGCGGCTTCGGCGCTGTGGGCGTTCAGGGCAGTGTCCGGATCGATGCGAGCCAGGCCCTCGGCCGGGCGTGTCGCCAGGATCCCGTCGACCAGCCGCGCATCATGCACTCGGACCAGCGCCTCTCGAGGCGCCAGCGGCGCGCTGGCGGTACGGAACATCGGCAGCAGGCCGCTGGCATTCATGCGGTCCTGGATCGCGTGCAGGCGAGCGATCGCCTCGGGATGATCGGCACCCATCTCGTGCCGCAGGCAGGCGGGATGGGTAATCCACAGCGGAATGGCGGCGTTCATGGCGGCATTTCGGGCAGCCGGCGCGGCACTGTCAAGCGCGTCGCGATCGAATGGCCCATCAGCTCTGTTTTCGTGCTTTGCTTGCCACCGTGAAATGCCATCCTGAACCGATTGCCGCATGAGCGTCCCTCGCCCCGCCGAGCCCACGCCGGGCCCAGAGGCCGTGCCCGAAACGCTGGCCGAGGCCGCGCGTCGCGTACCGGTGCTCGACTGGCTGCTGCTGATCCTGGCGCTGATCTCGATCGCCCTGCTCAGCTACGAGACCTGGGGCAACGTCAGCCCGGAATGGGGCCGGCGGCTGATCCGCGCCGATTACGCGATCTGCGCGATCTTCGCGGTGGAGTTCCTGTGGCGCTGGTCGCAGGATGGCTGGACGCGCCGCTATCTGGCGCGCAACTGGTACGAAGTGCTCGGCATGATCCCGGTGTCGGAGCCGGCGTTGCGCGGCTTCCGCCTGTTTCGCGTGGTCCGTATCGTCATCCTGCTGTCGCGCTTCGGCATGGCCGCCGACCGGGCGCTCGGCGACGAGTTCACCTATCGCCTGGTCAATCGCTTCCGCGACAGCATCATGCGCGCGGTCGGCGGCATGATCACGCTGGCGGTGCTGGCCGAAGTGTCGGAAGTGCTGAAGCGCGGCACCTACACCCGCAATGTCGCCCGGGCCCTCGAGGAGAACGACCGCGAGCTGCGCGCGATGATTGCCGACAAGCTCGGCCAGAATCCGCATACGCGGACCCTGAGCCGGCTGCCGTTCTACAACGACATCGTCAATGCCGTGGTCGACGCCGCACTCGGTCTGGCCCACGACGTGCTCAACGATCCGCGCACCGACGAGCTGGTGGCCGACATCCTGCGCGAGAACGTCGACCAGCTGCGCGCCGCCGTGCAGGCCAAAGAGGACGCCAAGCATCAGGCACACTCCCCCGTTGCTCCGGCACGGCCGTTGTGAGCGCCCCTGGAGGCTATTGTTCGCGCGCAGTGTTCGGCTGCGGAAATGCTTGAGGGAGATGCGGGTCGGTGACGTGGTGATAACCAGGCGCAAGCGGCGATTGGCCCTGATAGCGGTAGCTGCGGTCCTGGCCGGGGTCGTGCCGTCCGGTCTGGTGCTGATCGTCACTCACCTGCGGGCCGTCAACGAAGCCAGCGACCGCCTCGACCGCTACGCCAAGGTGATCGAGAACCATGCCGAGGAAATCTTCGGCACCGCCGAAAGCGTGCTGCAGACTCTCGAAGCGACGATGGACCGCAACTGCAGCGCCGCCAGCGTCGATGCCCTGCGCAAGGCGGTCTACAACTCCCTGTACTTCCGCGAGGCGGCGCTGATCTATCGGAGTGCCGTGCAATGCACCAGCCTGCAAACGCCGGATCCGGCCCAGCCGATCAGCAATCCCGACCTGTTGATCTGGCCACCGCAGGGCATTCATATCTCGACGCCCGATCTGACGCTGGCAAACGAGGTCTCGATCGTCGTGCTGCACGGCATCGACGGTTCGCCTGGTGTCGCGGTCAGCCTGATGCTGAACCCGCGGCAGCTACTGGAGCCGGTGCGGGCCGCGATCGACGAGGAGCAGATCGCCCTGCGCATCGAGCGCAGCGACGGTGCGGTGCTGACCCGGGCCGGCAGCCTGCTGGTCAGTGACGGCGACGACGACAGTCTGATTCGCAGCCGGCGTTCCCTGCGCTATCCCGTGCGTGCCGTGGTCTCCGGCAACCGCGACGCCCTGCTCGATGCCTGGTGGCGAAACGCCACCCTGTTCGTGCTGATTGGTCTCAGCCTGTCGCTGCCGCTGTTCCTGCTGCTGACCTGGTTCGACCGTCGCGAACGTTCGATGGACGCGCAGCTCAGCGACGCACTGGAGAGCGGCGAACTGCAGGTCTACTACCAGCCGATCCACGAGACCGGCAGCCTGCGCGCCGTCGGCGCCGAAGCCTTGCTGCGCTGGCAGCATCCCCAGCGCGGCATGATCCTTCCGGGCAGCTTCGTGCCACTGGCCGAGATCAGCGGCCTGATCTACCCGATCACCGACTGGCTGATGGAACGCGTCGCCGCCGATCTCGAAGGCCCGCTCGCAGATCGGCCGGATTTCTATGTGACGCTGAACATGAGTCCGGCGCATTTCCGCGACGCGGGGCTACCAGCCAGGGTCCGCAACACCTTCGGCAAGGCCTGCGCCGCCAGACGCCTGGTGTTCGAAGTCACCGAGCGCGAGATGCTGTCGTCCTCGGACGACCTCGCCCGTTTGGTGATCGACGCGCTGCGCAACGACGGCGCCCGGGTGGCGCTCGACGACTTCGGCACCGGCTATTCCTCGCTGCGCTACCTCGCCCAGTTCCGCTTCGACCTGCTCAAGATCGACAAGGCTTTCATCGACGCGATCGGCACCGAATCGATCACTGCCGGGCTGGTCGACGACATGGTGACGATGGCGCGGCGCCTGGGGCTGGCGACCGTCGCCGAAGGTGTCGAAACCGCCGAGCAGCTGGCCCATCTGCAGGTGATCGGCGTCGAGTACGTGCAGGGCTGGCACCTGTCACCGGCGGTGCCGATGGACGAGCTGCAGCGCTACCTGGCGAGGACCGAGGGCTGACCCGAGCCCTGCCCCCGCAGCCGGTTGCGGCGAAGGGCGCTGTTAGAATCACGGCCCCGGTCCAACACCCGCAAATCCTTGTCGATCAAGGCACTGGCGGGCTGGCCCGAAGGCGAACCAGCGGCAACAACCGTGATCGACCGAGCCCTGCCCGATGACCGAAACCCCAGCTGCCGCCAGCCCGCTCGACACCGCCGGTGCCGTGCGCGACGAGAACGCCTTCGATCCCAGGCTGATCCTGCCATTCCTGAAGTCGCAGATCCCCGGCCTGGGCGACGGGCCGCTGGAGCTGCGGCAATTTCCGGGCGGCGCTTCGAACCTGACCTACCAGCTCGATGTCGGCGGCCGGGAAATGATCCTGCGCCGACCGCCGCCGGGCACCAAGGCCAAGGGCGCCCATGACATGGGCCGCGAGTTCCGGGTGATGCAGCGTCTGCAACCGCACTTCAGGTGTCCGAAGCCGCTCGCCTACTGCGAGGACACCAGCCTGATCGGCTCGGACTTCTACGTGATGGAGAAGCTAGCCGGCATCATCATCCGCCGCGACCTGCCGAAGACGCTGTCCTACAGCCCGGAGCGCGCCCGTCAGCTGGCCTGGAATCTGATCGACACCCAGATCGCGCTGCACGAACTCGACTACAACGCGGCCGGCCTTGCCGACATGGGCAAGCCGGCCGGTTACGTGGGCCGCCAGCTCCGCGGCTGGAGCGAGCGCTTCTCGCGGGTGGTTACCGATGACATCCCGGACTACGACGCGATCATCGCCTGGCTGGTCGCCAACCAGCCGGCGGACTCGACGCGGCCCGGGATCATCCACAACGACTACCGTTTCGACAACGTCGTGCTCAGTGCCGACGACCAGCTCAGCGTGATCGGTGTGCTCGACTGGGAGATGGCGACCCTCGGCGATCCCCTGCTCGACCTCGGCTCCTCGCTGGCCTACTGGGTCGAGGCCGGCGACCCGGAGGAAATGCACGCGATCCGCATGCAGCCCTCCAACATTCCCGGCATGCCGACCCGTGCCGAGATCATCGAGCGCTACGCCGAAAGGACCGGCCGCGCGGTGAGCAACGCCGACTGGTACTACGTGTTCGGCCTGTTCCGCCTCGGCGTCATCGCCCAGCAGATCTACTACCGCTACAAGCTCGGTCAGTCGAAGAACCCGAAGTTTGCCGCCTTCGGCCTGTTCGTCACCGTGCTGGCGCAAGTCTGCGCACGGGTCATCGACCGGGCCAGGATCTGAGCATGAATCGCGGCGATCCGATCAGCGCCGACGAGGACGCCCGCCACGAGCGCATCCTCGAACGGCTGCTGACCGCGGCGACCAGCATGACCGGCATCTGCGTCGGCCTGCTCGGTGCGGTCAATGCGTTCGCCCGCTCGCAGAACACCGAGACCGTCGCCGACGACGTGCTGGCGCTGAACGCGCTGATGTTCCTGGTCTGCTGCTATCTGGTGGTCTGGGGCCTGCGCACCGGCAGCCGCCGGCTGACGGCCCGGCTGCTGCGGGCGGTGGAAACCCTGTTCCTGGCGTCGATGACCCTGCTGGTGATGATCGGCTTCTTCGTCGTCTACTCGGTGCTGTAGCGCTTGCCCGCGAGCGCTCAGGCGCGATAGAGCTCGCTGCCCGCGGTCTTCGTCGCTTTCCTGAACAAGGCTTTCAGGTCGCTGGAATAGAGCGCGACGGTCAGGCTGTCGCTGAGTTCCAGCGCTTGCCGCAACGCCGCGTCGGCCCTGGCCGCGCGGATGTAGCGGTACCAGCGCGGCTTGACCAGCAGCAGCCAGGCCGGCTGCTCGGGGAACAGTTCGACACGCTTCCGCACCAGCCGGCCCGGCACCGACCAGCCGCACGCTGGCGGCATCGGCCGCATATTCCTGGGCGCGGGCCAGCACGAAGGAATAGGCGTTGAACTTCGGTCCGAACCAGGCGAAGAAGCGCCGGAAGAAAAAGCCGCCACGTCTGTCGAACTGCTGCTGCAGTCGCGCCCAGAGCACGCGCCTGCGGTAGATGCGCCCGCTGATCCGCGAATCACCGGCACCGAAGTGGCCGAACTCGTGGGCCAGCACCGCCCGGAACTGCTGCGGCGACAGCGCCGACAGCATCGGCAGGCCGAGGATCAGGTAGTTGCGCCAGCAGCCGAGAGGACCAAGCAGCGCCCGCTCGGTGACCGCGGCGTTGTAGTCGTCGGTGATCAGCACGTGATGCGACCGCGGGCCGGGAATCGCGGCGCGGATCGCGGCAATCTCGGCGAACAGCGCTGGCGCTTCCTCCGCCTTCAGCTCGCGGCCCTGCGGCGGATCGAAGCGGATCCACTGCGCCCGCAGCACCGACCACGCGAACCAGAACGGCAGTCAGATGATCTTCGCCAGCTTGATCAGCAGGATCGGCTGCAGCAGGCCGATCAGCAGCAGGCCGACGCTGAGCAGCAGCGCGCAGAGCAGCAACACCAGCACATACAGCTGGCCGAGCAGGGCCAGGCCGAGCACCTCGATCCGGTAGCGCAACGGCTGCCGCTGGGCGCGCTCGGCCAGCCGTTCGACCAGCTTGGTGAATCCCTGTTCGGTCATGCCGTCCTCGTTGTGGTCCAGCCCATGACCACCCATCACCGGAAAATCGTTGCGGCTAAACTCGCCGCACCAAGCTGATCGACAAAGCTGGTCGACCAACCAATCAAAAGGAGCAGCCGTGGCGACTCAACTTTTTGACCTGAGCGGCAAGGTGGCGCTGATCACCGGCGCCTCGCGCGGCATCGGCGAGGCCACGGCCCGGCTGCTCGCCGAGCAGGGCGCCCACGTGGTGATCTCCAGCCGCAAGCAGGAAGACCTCGACAAGGTCGCCGCCAGCATCATCGCCAGCGGCGGCAAGGCCACCGCGATCGCCGCGCATCAGGGCGAATCGGCGGCGCTGAAAGCCCTGATCGGCGAGATCGAAGCGGGCCTCGGCCGGCTCGACATCCTGGTCAACAACGCCGCGACCAATCCCTACTTCGGCCATATCAGCGACACCGAGATGTCGATGGTCGACAAGACCCTGCAGGTCAACATCAAGGGTTATTTCGAGCTGGCCGCGCTGGCCTCGAAGCTGATGAAGAAGGGCGGTGGTGGCGCGATCGTCAACATCGCCTCGATCAACGGCGTCAAGCCCGGCATGTACCAAGGCATCTATTCGATCACCAAGGCGGCGGTGATCAACATGACCCAGGCCTTCGCCAAGGAATGCGCCGCCTGGGGAGTGCGCTGCAACGCCGTGCTGCCGGGCCTGACCGAAACCAGGTTCGCCTCGGCGCTGACCAAGAACGAGCAACTGATGAAGTCGGTGCTGCCGCAGATTCCGCTCGGCCGCGCCGCCCAGCCGAACGAGATCGCGCCGGCGATCCTGTTCCTCGTTTCGCCAGCATCGAGCTATGTGACCGGTACCACCTTGACCGTCGACGGCGGCCTGATCGGCTGCGGCGGACTCTGAAGGCCCGACCGCCGACGATGGAAATCCCGATCTTCCCGCTCGGCACCGTGCTGTTTCCCGGCGGGCGCCTGCCGCTGCGCATCTTCGAACCGCGCTACGTCGAGATGACCAAGGCCTGCCTGCGCGACAACACGGTGTTCGGGGTCAGCCTGATCCGCGCCGGCTACGAGGCCGGTACGCCGGCCTTGCCTTCGGACATCGGCTGCACCGCGCGGATCATCGAATGGGAGGTGCCGAACCCGGGCCTGTTCTCCCTGAACACCCAGGGCGAAGCTGTGTTCCGGCTGAAGTCGAGGCATGTCCGCAGCGATGGCCTGATCGTCGGCGAGGTCGAGATCATCGAGCCGCCCGATCCGATCAGCGTGCCCGAGCGCTATGAAAAACTGCAGCAGCTGCTTGCCGATCTGGTCAAGGAGATCGGGCCGGAGCACTTCACCAGGCCGCCGCGTTTCGACGACGCCGCCTGGGTCGGCTCGCGCCTGGCCGAACTGCTGCCGGTAGCCCCCGAGCGCAAGCAGAAACTGCTCGAAACGAACGACCCGCTACGGATGCTGGCCGACGTCGAAAACCTGCTGCGCGACTTGCGCGAGGATCGCTGAACGAAATGAGCATCGCCATGCACCCTGTCGAGACCGCTGTCCGCCACTGGCTGGAAAGCATCGTCATCGGTCTGAACCTCTGCCCGTTCGCCGGCAAGCCATTTCGCGAGAACCACATTCGCATCCACGTCAGCGACGCGAAGACGCCGCTGGACCTGCTGACCGACCTGCAACTGGAGCTGACCCGGCTGCATGACACCCCCGTGGAGCAACTGGAAACGACTTTGATCGCCGTGCCGCAGATGCTCGCCGACTTCGCCGACTACAACGATTTCCTCGACGAGGCCGACGCCCTGCTCGACCAGTACGAATGGTCGGGCGATTTCCAGGTCGCCAGTTTCCATCCGGACTACCAGTTCGCCGACACCCTGCCTTCCGACGCTGGCAACTACACCAACCGCTCGCCGGTGCCGCTGCTGCATCTGCTACGCGAGGACAGCGTCGAAACCGCGATCGCGCTGCATCCGGACCCGGACGGTATCCCGGAGACCAACATCGCGAAGATGGAAGCGATGACGCTGCAGCAGCGGCGAGCCTTGTTCGCGTTCCTCGAAAAGCGCTGAGGCCGGGCCAGCCCTGCATCGTCGCCACCCGTCTCGCCCGCTATAGTTCGCGACATCGCACGGCCCGCCGGATTGCGGGCCGTGACCACAACGATCCACCTGCCGCCGCCTCGTCACGAGCGCCGCGGACTCGTCGGACTGAAAGCCAGAGCGCATCAACAGCGCGTCCATTGCGCCCCAACAAGGAGACTGCCCGTGACCCGTCTTGCCCCGATCGAACGCACGCCCTCAGCGTATGACTACCAGCTGCTGATCAAGCATCTGCTGACCAGCCCGATCGCGCGGGCCTCGAAGCACGAGATCGTCTATCGCGACAAGGCACGCTTCAGCTATCCGGCGTTTGTCGAGCGGGTCTACAAGCTCGCCAATGTCCTGACCAGCCTCGGCGCCAAGCCCGGCCGGACCATCGCGGTGATGGAATGGGACAGCCACCGCTATCTGGAGCTGTACTTCGCCATCCCGATGCTCGGCTGCGTGATGCAGACGGTGAACATCCGCCTGAGCCCGGACCAGATCCTGTACACGCTGAACCACGCCGCTGCCGACATGGTGCTGGTCGCGACCGATTTCGTGCCGGTGCTGGAATCGCTGCAAGACAAGCTGGAAACGGCAAAAACCTTCGTGCTGATTTCCGATGACGGCGCCAGGCCGGCGTCGAAGCTGCTGTTCGCCGGCGAATACGAAACCCTGCTCGCCCAGGCCGGCAGCCAGTTCGAATTCCCGGAGTTCGACGAGAACACGCGGATGTCGACCTTCTACACCTCGGGTACCACCGGCTTGCCGAAGGGCGTCTACTACAGTCATCGGCAGATGATGCTGCACACGCTGGGCGTGGCCTCAACCTTTGGCACCGCCGCCGTCCAGGGCCGCATCCATCAGGACGACGTGTACATGGCGATCACACCGATGTTCCACGTCCACGCCTGGGGCATGCCGTATGTCGCGACCATGCTCGGCATCAAGCAGGTCTACGCCGGCCGCTACACGCCGGACATGCTGCTGCAGCTGATCGCCAAGGAGAATGTCACCTACTCGCACTGCGTGCCGACCATCCTGCATATGATCCTGAGCCACCCGATGGCCAAGGACGTGGACCTGTCGCGCTGGAAGGTGCTGGTAGGCGGCTCAGCCTTGCCGAAGGGCTTGGCCAAGGCGGCGCTCGATCGCGGCATCGATGTGTTCACCGGCTACGGCATGAGCGAGACCGGACCGCTGCAGGTCATCAACCACATCCCCACCGACCAGCTCGGCGGCGACAACGACCACCAGGCCAGCTTGCGTGTGCGCACCGGACGTCCTGCGCTGCTCTGCGACGTGCGGGCCGTCGATGCCAACGTCAAGCCGCTGCCGAACGATGGCAAGTCCACCGGCGAAATCGTCTTCCGCTCGATCTGGACCACCCAGGGCTACTACAAGAATCCGAACGCCTCCGAGGAACTCTGGCAGGGCGGCTGGATGCACTCCGGCGACATCGGCAGCTTCGGCGAAGACGGGGTGCTGGTGATCTCGGATCGAGTCAAGGACGTGATCAAGACCGGCGGCGAATGGGTGTCCTCACTCGATCTGGAAAACCTGATCTCGGCGCACCCGACGGTCAGCGAAGTGGCGGTGATCGGCCTCAAGGACCCGAAGTGGGGCGAGCGCCCGGTGGCGCTGGTGGTGCTCAAGACCGACGCCGTAGGCGACGAAGCCGAGATCAAGCGCTACATGATGACTTTCGCCGACAAGGGCGTGATCTCCAAATACGGCGTGCCGGAACGCGTGCTGTTTGTGGAATCGCTGGACAAGACCAGCGTCGGCAAGCTCGACAAGAAGGTTTTGCGGGTTAAGTATGCTGAGGCTGGTTCGGCCTGACGGTCAGCGGTAGCCCGAGTAGGGCGGGAAAGCCGCAGGCGCATCCCGCCTTCCGCGACGCACCGGCCGCTCCGCACGGCGGGATGCGCGGCCATACAGCCGGCCGCTTTCCCGCCCTACGTTTGATTCACCGATAAGCTCGGCTCGCGTGCGGGAATAGACTCTGCGCATGCCGCAATACATCCGAGCCTTTGTTCCGGGTGGCACTTTCTTCTTTACGGTGGCGTTGCTCGAACGCCGGCGGACGCTGCTGGTCGATCACATTGATCTCCTACGAACGGCGTTCATCGATGCTCGACAGCGGCGCCCCTTCACGATCGACGCCATCGTCGTGCTGCCGGATCATCTGCATTGCATCTGGACGTTGCCACCTGACGATGCGGATTTCTCCACCCGCTGGCATGACATCAAGTCACGCTTCTCTGCAGGCATCGAACCCGGCGAGCGTCTGTCCACTCGCCGCGCCAGCAAGGGAGAACGCGGCATCTGGCAGCGTCGGTTCTGGGAACACTGCATTCGCGATGAACATGACTTTGCTCGCCATGCCGACTACCTGCACTTCAATCCTGTGAAGCATGGTCACGTCGCCCGGGTTGTCGACTGGCCACATTCCAGCTTTCACCGCCATGTGAAGGATGGTGTTTATTCGGCAGATTGGGGCGGCACCAAGCAGACGGCCTTTACGCGGATGGAATGAGTGGCTCGCGGTGGTCGGCGGGATGCGCTGCGCTTTCCCGCCCTACATTCAGAGCAACGCCAGCACCATGTCGCAACGATCGATATCCGGCGCAAAACCACCGGGCACGATCAGCTTGGTGACGAAGCCGAAGCGCTGGTAGAAGCCGGCGGCGTGCTGGCTGGTGCTCAGGCGCACTTCGCGTACGGTGCCTTCGGCTCGGATCGCTTTCAGCCGGGCATCGAGCAGCAGCCGGCCCAGTCCGGCACGATGCTGCTGGCGGTGGACCATCGCCCAGCACAGGTCGGCGGCGATGCCGGTGTTGTCCAGCGCATAGCCGGCGCAGCCCTGCACTTGGCCATCAGCGTCGACGGCGACGAAGTAGCGGCCCGGGTGCTGAGCGAGGAAGACTTCGAAATCGGCCCGCTCGGAAGCATCGAAGTAGACCGGTACATTGCTGTCGAAGGCCGCGAGGCAGGCCGCGTGATCTTCCGGGCGATAGGGACGGGTCGTGGCTGCGGTCATGGCGATGGCTGGACGGAAGACTCAAGCCGCATCGTGCCAGACAACGCCGCTGCGGCGGCGCGCCCAGTCTTCGAAGAACGGGGTGTAGGCGTCTTCGACGGCATTACGCTTGATCTTCAGGGTTGGCGTGATGAAGCCGTTCTCGACTGTCCACGAGCCCGGCACGACGACGATGTGGGTCAGGTGCTCGTGCGGGTCGGCCTGCTCGTTGGCGGCGTGCATCGTCGCCGTCAGGCTGCTGCTCAGCGCTTCACGCAGCTCCGGCTTGCTGAAGGCCATCGTGGCCTCGGGGCTGAGGATGGCGATCGCGAACGGCTGCGGGAAGCCGGCGCCGGTGACGCAGACCGCTTCGATGCTGCTGTTTGCCGATAGCCGACTTTCGATCGGCGCCGGGGCCACGTACTTGCCCTTGCCGGTCTTGAACAGTTCCTTCACGCGGCCGGTGATCCGCAGGCGGTTCTGGGCATCGATCTCGCCGCGATCGCCGGTGTGCAGCCAGCCATCCTCGGTCAGCGCTTCGCGGGTTTTCTCGGGCTCCTTGAAGTAGCCCATCATGTTGCACGGCGAGCGGACCAGGATTTCGCCGCTTTCGTCGATGCGGTGGTCGACGCCGTCATACGGCACGCCGACATAGCCGGGCCTGCCCTCGCCCGGCTTGCTGCCGTGCGAGACGCCGAAGTTCTCGGACATGCCATAGCCTTCGAGCAATTCCAGGCCGAGCTTGCCGTACCACTCGATCAGGCTGGCCGGCATCGGCGCCGCACCACCGCCGGCGAAGCGCACGGTGTCGAAGCCGAGCTGGCTCAGGATCTTCTTCTTGACCACGCGGCCCAGGAACGGGATGCGGAACAGACGATCGAGCTTCTGCTTCGGCGCTTTCGCGAACACGCCCTGCTGGAACTTCACCCACAGGCGCGGCACCGAGACGAACAAGGTCGGCCGGGCGCGCTGCAGGTCCTTGAGGAAGCTGTCCTGGGTCTCGGCGAAGAAGATCTGCATGCCGCAGCGGATCGATACCGATTCCACCGTCCAGCGTTCGGCGATGTGCGACAGCGGCAGGTAGGACAGCATGCGGTCGGCGGCGGTCGGGTTGATCCGCTCTTCCATCGTGATCGGTGCCCGGGCGACGGTCGCGAAGCTGTGCATCACGCCTTTCGGCATGCCGGTGGTGCCGGAGGTGTAGATGATCGTCGCCAGTTCGTCGGGATCGCGGCGCGTCTCGCCGGTCATCGGTGGATTGCTGGCGAGAATGTCGTCCCACTGGCGGTGATCGTCCCGCGGCGACAGCGCGCAGCCGAAGCGCAACACGTGGTCCGGAATGCCCGGCCGCATCATCGCGTAGTCGTCGAGCTTGCCGACGAAGATCGCCCGCGCCTCGCTGTGTTCGAGGATCTGCCGCACGCTGTGCGCGGTCAGCGTCGGATACAGCGGCACGCTGACATAGCCGGCCATCCAGATCGCGATGTCGGTCATGATCCAGTGCGCGCAGTTCTTCGACAGGATCGCCACCTTGGCGTCCTTGTCCCAGCCCTGGATGCGGCCCTGCGCCTGCAGCCACTCGGCGATCCGACGCGATTCGTTGACCGCCGCGCCCCAGGTCCAGGTCCGCACCTGGCCTCCGCCCATCGGCTGGGTCAGCCAGGGCTGATCGGCCAGCTCCTTCTCCCAACGATAGACACGAGCCAGCGGCAGGCTGTCGGGTGCAACGGGGCGCGCGATCTGCGGCATTTTCGGGATCCTCGAGACTGCATCGGTAATCGGCGTTGTTGTAACGCACATTGTTGTAGCGTGATGGTACCCGAGCCCCTACAGTCTGCGTAGCTTGTACAGAAACAGGATGATTACCGTGACCCGTGCCGCCAGCTCCAGCATTGCTTCGCCGTTCTATACCACCGAGCACGAAGCCTTCCGGACTCAGATCCGCCGCTTCGTCGAGCGCGAGTGCGCGCCGCACATCGAAACCTGGGAAGCGGCCGGCGAACTGCCGCGGGCGCTGCACGAGAAGGCGGCGGACGTCGGCCTGCTCGGCATCGGCTTCCCGGAAGCCTACGGCGGCATCGAGGTGCCGGACCTGTTCTATCTGGTGATCGCCGTCGAGGAACTGGCGCGCACCGGCAGCGGCGGCCTGATCGCCAGCCTGCTGTCGCACGGCATCGCCACGCCGCCATTGAGCCACATGGGTACGCACGAGCAGAAGGAAAAATTCATGCGCCCGGTGCTCGCCGGCCAGAAGGTCGCCGCCCTTGCGATCACCGAACCGGGCGGCGGTTCGGACGTCGCCAACCTGCGGACCAAGGCGGTGCGCGATGGCGATCACTACGTCGTCAACGGCTCGAAGACCTTCATCACCTCCGGCATGCGCGCGGACTGTCTGACCGTGGCCGTGCGCACCGGTGGCGAAGGCATGGGCGGCGTATCGCTGCTGGTGATCGAGGCCGGCACGCCGGGCTTCTCGCGCACGCCGCTGGCGAAGATGGGCTGGTGGTGTTCGGACACCGCCACCTTGTATTTCGAGGACTGTCGGGTGCCGGTCGCCAACCGCATCGGCCCGGAGAACGCCGGCTTCATGGCGATCATGATGAACTTCAACAACGAACGGATCATGCTCGCCGCGCAGGCCTGGGCATCGGCACAAGTTGCCTTCGAGGATGCGCTGGCCTGGGCCGGCGAACGGCAGACCTTCGGCAAGCCGCTGCTGAGCCGGCAGGTGATCCGCCACAAGCTGCTCGACATGAAGATGCGCATCGATAGCGTCAAGGCGCAGCTCGACATCCTGTGCTGGCGCATCGCCCAGAAGCAGCTGCCGGTCGCCGATGTCTGCCTGCTGAAGAACCTGGCGACCTCCACACTTGAATACGTGGCTGGTGAAGCGGTGCAGATTCTCGGTGGCGCCGGCTATCTCCGTGGCGCACGGGTCGAGCGCATCTTCCGCGAGACCAAGGTGCTGTCGATCGGCGGCGGTGCTTCGGAAGTGATGAACGATCTCGCGGCCAAACAGCTGGGCTGGTGAACCGCCTGCGGCTCGGTGAGACAATCGCGGCATGAACGAAGACACGACCGCTGCCCTGACCGCGACCGCTTACATCGATGCCGATCATCCAGCGATCCGTGCCTTCGCGGCCGAGGTCGTCGGCGATCTTACCGATCCGCGCAAGCAAGCCGTGGCGCTGTATTACGCGGTGCGCGATCGACTCCGCTACGACCCGTACACGGTGAATCTGTCCGACCACGCGCTGAAGGCGAGCACGACATTGCTCTCCGGCCGCGGCTGGTGCCAGCCGAAGGCAACCCTGCTCGCCGCCGCCTGCCGCGCGGTTGGGGTGCCGGCGCGAGTCGGCTTTGCCGACGTCAAGAATCATCTGTCGACCGAGCGCCTGCGCCAGGTCATGCAGACCGACACCTACTACTGGCACGGCTACACGGCGATCCTGCTCGATGGCCGCTGGGTCAAGGCCACGCCGGCATTCAACATCGAGCTGTGCCACAAGTTCCAGCTGCAACCGCTGGAGTTCGACGGCCGCGAGGATTCGATCTACCACCCCTTCGATCTGAGCGGCAACCGGCACATGGAGTACGTGAACCTGCGCGGCGATTTCGACGACGTGCCGATCACCGCGATCCGCGACGATTTCGCGCGCTACTACCCGCGGATGATGGGCCTCGATACGGCGGCGGATTTCGACGCCGACGTCGAAGCCGAGATCGCGACGCAGCCACGCGGCTGAGTCGCGATCCGGATCACTCTGCCGGCCTCAGCTGCACCAGCAATTGCCGCGCCTTGACCTGATCGCCGGGCACCACGCTGACCGCGTCGACGCTTCCGGCCAACGGTGCGGCGAGCTGGAATTCCATCTTCATCGCTTCGAGTACCGCCAGCGTCTGGCCCTTGGCGACGACGTCGCCGGGCTTGACCATCACCGCGACGATCTTGCCGTCGCTGTGCGCGGTGATCCGGCCATCCGAGCCGGCTGCCGAGATTTCGGCCGGCGCATAGCTGCGATCGACGAAGGCTTCGGTCACGCCTTCGGCCATCAGCCACAGCGTGTCGCCGGCGCCACGCGCATAGCGGGCGCTGCCCTGCACGCCGTCGGCTTCGTAGCGAAAGCGGCCGGCCTGCACGGCAGACACCGACAGGCTCAGGGGCTCGCCGGCGACCACCGCCTCGAAGCGTCGGCCACCGCTGGCCTGCACTTCCAGCTCGCGATCGATGCAGCCCCAGCGCAGGCTGATGTCGACCGGAGACTCGTGCGAGGAATGCCAGCCGAGCATCTCCTCGCCGAGGCCATGCTCCTCGGCGAGCTTGCGGGCGTCGTCGAGATACAGCGCAACGGCTGCGAGCAACCAGACTCTCGCTGAAGGCTGTGCAGCGGCGATGCGCTCCTGCGGGAACTGCTGGCCGACGAAGGCGGTGCTGAAGTCGCCGGATGCGAAGGTATCGGTGGCCAGGATCTCGGCGAGATAATCCTTGTTCGAACGCACGCCGAGCAGCGCGGTATCGCGCACCAGCTTCAACAGCCGGGTGCGGGCAATCTCGCGATCCTCGCCCCAGGCGATCAGCTTGGCTTGCATCGAGTCGTAATGAGGCGAGATCGCGCGGCCGGTCTCCAGGTAGCTGTCGACTCTGAGGCCGTCACCAGCCGGCGCGTCCCAGAGCAGCACCGGGCCAGTCTGCGGCAGGTAGTTCTGGCGCGGGTCTTCCGAACACAGGCGCACTTCGATCGCATGGCCGCGGGCTCTTGCAAGAATTTCGTCCTGCGCCATCGGCAGCGCTTCGCCCTGCGCGATCTTCAGCTGCCAGGCGACGAGATCGACTCCGTAGACCAGTTCCGTCACCGGATGCTCGACCTGCAGCCGCGTGTTCATTTCCAGGAAATAGAAACTGCCATCGGCACCGAGCAGGAACTCGACGGTGCCGGCGCCCACATAGCTCACCGCTTTCGCGGCAGCGACGGCAGCCGCGCCCATGCGCGCACGCAAGCTCGCCTCGACGGCCGGGCTCGGCGCTTCCTCGACCACCTTCTGGTTGCGGCGCTGGATCGAGCAGTCGCGCTCGCCGAGATGGATGACATTGCCGTGGCGATCGCCGAACACCTGGATCTCGACGTGGCGGGCGTCGATCACCGCTTTCTCGATCAGCAGCTGGCCGCTGCCGAAAGCGTTCGCCGCTTCCGAGCGAGCCGAGGCAATCGCTTCGCCCAACTGGCCTTCGTCATGCACCAGGCGCATGCCGCGCCCGCCGCCGCCGGCTGCGGCCTTGACCATTACCGGCAGGCCGGCCTTCTTCGATTCGGCGATCAGGGTCGCGTCGGTCTGGTCATCACCCTGATAGCCCGGCACGCAGGGGACGCCGGCCGCGAGCATGCGGACCTTCGATGCGCTCTTGTTGCCCATCGCATCGATCGACGCCGGGTCGGGGCCGATGAAGATCAGGCCGGCGTCCTGCACGGCGCGTGCGAAGTCGGCGCGCTCGGACAGGAAGCCGTAGCCGGGATGGATCGCCTCGGCGCCGCTGGTCTTGGCCGCGGCGATGATCCGCTCGATCAGCAGATAACTGTCCTTGGCGGGCGCCGGGCCGATGCGCACCGCTTCATCGGCTTCGCGGACATGCAGCGCGCCGGCATCGGCATCGCTGTAGACGGCGACCGTGCGATAGCCCTGCGCCTTCGCGCCACGCAGCACGCGGACCGCGATCTCGCCGCGATTGGCGACCAGCACTTTGGTGAATCGTTTCATCCTTCGAAAATCCCCGGTAAAACTTCTTTGGGCGCGAACTCGGCAAGCCATTGGGCGGCATCGCGTTCGAAATAGGCGAGCGCACCTTGCGCCGCGTAGGCCGCATGCGGAAACGAACGATCCGCCTTGCGCGCGAGTCCGCTTTTCAGCAGCACGCGATGAGACGCGTGGTTGTCGAGATTGGCGATGGCGACGACGGTCCTCAGGCCGTAGCTTGCTGCCCCGTAGTGCACGAGGGCTCGACACATCTCGGTTGCATAGCCGCAGCCCCACCAGGGCTTGAGCAGCGCATAGCCGACCTGGACCAGCGGCTCGCCCTGAATATGGTTGAGCAGATGGAAGCCGATACGCTCGCCATCGTCCCGCTTGCAGGTGAGCCAGACGCCGAGACCCGGATGCTGGTCGTAATAGGCCAGGAAGCGCTGCTCGAACAGGGCACGGCACTCATCGACAGTCTTCGTGCCACCAATGAAGCGGGCAACCTCGTGGTCCGCATAGGCCGCGGCAAGCCACGGAAAATCGTCCCCCGTGAAACGACGCAGCCTGAGACGCCTGGAGGTCAGGCCAGCTCCCGCATCACGCGGCAGCTTCGTGGTCGACACCCACGACTGACCGACCTCGGTCTGGCTCACGTCGGCTCCGCCCACCTGGGCCTGCGCTTCTCCAGGAAAGCCGCAACCCCTTCCGGCGCTTCGGCACCGTGCACGGCAACGGCAAATTTCTGCGCCGCGTCGTCGAGCACTTCAACCATCGTCTTGCGGCCCACGTTGAGGATGATGTCCTTGGTCATCGCGTTCGCTCCAGGCGCGCAGTTCAGCACCTGCTCCAGCACCCGGCCCAGCTTGGCCTGCAACTCGTCCTCATCGACAAAGCCTTCGTGGACCAGGCCGAGGCGCAGCGCTTCGGCGCCATCGAACTGGGCGCCGGTCAGACACAGACGCCGCGCCGCGGTGAGGCCGATACGTTCGACCACGAACGGTGCGATCTGCGCGGGTGGCAGGCCGCGCGTGGTTTCCGGCAGGCCAAACTTGGCATCGGCTTTCGCGAAGGCGATGTCGGACACGCAGGCCAGGCCGAAACCCCCGCCGAGCACCGCCCCTTCGCAGATCGCGATCACCACCTGCGGCGCGCGACCGGCCTTGTGCATCACTTCGCCGAAGGCCCGCGAATGTACGGCGACCGGATCAAGCCCATCCGGCCCAGGACGTTCGGTGCCGCCGGCCATCATTTCCTTGAGATCGCCGCCGGCGCAGAAATGGCCGCCGGCGCCACGCAGCACGATGGCCCGCACCTCGCGGTTGTCATGCACGGCATCGAACAGCGCGCCGATCGCCGCGACCATGTCGCGGGTCATCGCATTGCGCGCTTCCGGCCGATTCAAGGTGGCGTACAGCACACCGCGCTCGAAGCGAGTGGGAAAGTGGGGGTGCTGGGGAAGGTCTGCCAAGTCAATCTCTCACTCGTCATTCCCGCGAAGGCGGGAATCCGTCTCTCAAACCGAGATACCGCCGAACAGGTCATTCCAGTCCGGATTTTCAACTTCGATCAATTCAACTTTCCAGGACCTGTTCCATTTCATGTAAACGAAGAACTGTCTTTGCTTGATACTTCGTCAACACCCTGACCATGGATTCCTGCCTTCGCGGGAATGACGAGTTAGCTGGACTTCCGCTTGCCCCCGTAACCCAGCCCCTTGGCGAGGATGCGCAGCATGACTTCGTCGGCGCCGCCACCGATCGAATGCAGGCGCAGATCACGATAGAACTGGGCGACCGACGATTCCCACATATAGCCCTGGCCGCCCCAATACTGCAGGCAGCTGTCGGTGACCTCGCGGGCCAGACGACCGCTCTTCAGCTTGGCCATCGAGGCCAGCAGGGTCGCGTCGCGGCCGGCGACGTGTTCGCTGGTGGCGCGATAGGTCAGCGCACGCAGCGCCTCGACTTCGGTGGTCAACTCGGCGAGCCGGTAGGCGATCACCTGGTTGTCGAGCAGCGAGCCGCCGAAAGCTTTGCGATTGCGCGTGTATTCGGCGGTGTCGGCGATCACCTTTTCCATCGCCGCGATGATGCTGGCGGCGAGGAACAGGCGTTCTTCCTGGAACTGCTGCATCTGGTACACGAAGCCGCGGCCTTCCTCGCCGATCAGGTTACGGGCCGGCACCCGCACTTCGTCGAGGAAGATCAACGCGGTGTCGCTTGCGCGCTGGCCGAGCTTGTCGAGCTTGGTCTTGCGGTCCACGCCCTTGGCATCGAGCGGCACCACGATCAGCGACTTCGAAGCGTGCTGGTTCGCAGAAGGATCGCCAGTGTTGGCGAGCAGGCAGGCCCAGTCGGCCTGGGTGCCGTTGGTGATCCACATCTTCGAGCCCGAGATCACGTACTCGTCGCCGACCCGGCGGGCGACGGTCTTGATGCCCGCGACATCCGAACCAGCACCGGCTTCGCTGACCGCGATCGCGGCGACCATGTCACCGGCGACGGCGGGTTTGAGGTAGTTCTCCTTCAGGTAATCGCTACCGAAGCGCGCCAGCGCCGGTGTCGCCATGTCGGTCTGCACGCCGATCGCCATCGGCAGGCCGCCGCAGTCGCAGTGGCCGAGCGCTTCGGCGAACGCGACCTGGTAGCTGTAATCGAGGCCGAGGCCGCCGACGCTTTCCGGCTTGGCGATGCCGAGCAAGCCGAGATCACCCATTTTTTTCAGCACTTCACGGGCCGGCCAGATGCCGGCTTCCTCCCACTCCTTGACGTGCGGGTTCAGCTCGGTCTCGACGAACTTCTTGGTCGTGTCGTAGAGGGCCTGGTGTTCGTGGGTGTAGTTCATGGGCATGCTCCAAAACTGAGAATTCGATCTTTTCTCCCTCTCCCTCCGGGAGAGGGCCGGGGTGAGGGTCTCGCCAACAAAGCTGCGCTCGAATGGCGAGTGAGTCCCTCATCCCAACCCTTCTCCCGAGGGGAGAAGGGCTATTCGTTAGAACCGCGCCACACCAAAACTGTTCGGTACAACCGTCCGTCCGCGCGCTTCGCGGCAGATCGACAGGGTCATGCCGAGCACCTTGCGGGTGTCGCGCGGGTCGATCAGGCCGTCGTCGAACAGGCGGGCGCTGGCGGCGAAGGCGGTCGACTGGGCATCGAACTGCTTGACGATGTTCGACTCGATCGCGGCGAGCTGGGCTTCCTCCGCATCGCCGATCGCCTTGCCTTCCTTGATCCACTTGTCGCGGGTGACGATGCTCATGACTTTCGCCGCCTGCTCGCCGCCCATGACAGCGGTGCGCGAGTTCGGCCAGGCAAAGATGAACTCCGGGCCGAAGCCGCGACCGCACATGCCGTAGTTGCCGGCGCCGAAGCTGCCACCCATGACGATGGTGATCTGCGGCACGGTCGCGTTCGCCACCGCCTGGATCATCTTCGAGCCGTGCTTGACGATGCCGCCCTGCTCGCTTTCGGTACCGACCATGTAGCCAGTGGTGTTCATCAGATAGACCAGCGGAATGTCCGACTGGCAGCACATCTGGATGAACTGCCCGGCCTTGGTCGCGCCGCGGATGGTGATCGGGCCGTTGTTGCTGATGATGCCGACCTGGTGACCGTGGATCACCGCGCGGCCGCAGATGGTCTGCTGGTCGTACTCGTTCTTGAACTCGAGGAACTCGGAACCATCGACAAGGCGCGCGATCACTTCGCGACAGTCATAGGGCTTGCGGTAGTCGGCCGGGACCACGCCGCAAAGCTCGTCGATGTCGTACAGCGGCGCACGGACCTCGCGCAGCACCGGCGTCGGGCGATTCCGGTTCCAGTCCAGATTGCGGACGATGTCGCGTGCGATGCGGATGCCGTCGGCATCGTTCTCGGCCAGGAACTCAGCAGTGCCGGCAACCTGGGTGTGCATCTCGGCACCGCCGAGATCCTCGTCGATCGCGATCTCGCCGGTTGCGGCCTTCAACAGCGGCGGGCCGGCCAGGAATACCTTGGCGTTCTTACGGATCATCACCACGTAGTCGGACAGGCCAGGCATGTAGGCGCCGCCAGCGGTCGATGAGCCATGGACGATGGTCACCTGCGGAATGCCGGCGGCGGACAGCCGCGCCTGATTCGCGAAAGTGGTGCCGCCCGGAATGAACAGCTCGGCCTGGTACATCAGGTTGGCGCCGCCGGACTCGATCATCGACACCACCGGCAGCTTCTGGTCGAGCGCGATCTGCTGCAGGCGCAGGGTCTTTTGCACGCCGAACGGCGTCATCGTGCCGCCCTTGATCGCCGAGTTCGAGGCGATGACCATGCAGCGCACGCCGGAGACGTAGCCGATGCCGGTGATCATGTTGCCGCCGGCCAGGGAACCGTCCTTGTCGTCGTGCATCTTGTAGCCGCACAAGGTCGACAGCTCCAGCCAGGGCGAGCCGCGATCGAGCATCAGGTGCACACGTTCGCGTGGCAGCAGCTGCTTGCGCTGGTGATAGCGGGCGCGCTTGGTTTCTTCTTCGGCGCGGCCCTTGTCCTCGATGGCGCGGAACTCGGCGATCTTCGCCAGCAGGTCGTCGCGGTGCTGCTTGAACTGCGGGCTGTGGGTATCGACCTTCGATTCGATGACGAGCATGGACGGCTTCCTGGGCGGGCACCCACGCAGGCGAAAGCGGTGGGTCGCGGAGAATCTAGCACAAGAAATGAAGTAATATTCATTTCTTGAATCTCTAGTCATTTCTACGTCATTCGATGGCCTACCGCCGCTCAGCCCTGATGGAGGAACGCCTCGCGAGCAACCGCGAACGCATCCTCGACGCAACCCGCGGCCTGATCGCCGAAGCTGGTCTCAGAGGTGCGCAGATCAGTGCCGTCGCCAATGTCGCCGGCATGTCGACCGGCGTCATCTACCGCCACTTCAAGGCCAAGACCGATCTGTTCGTCGAAGTGCTGGCCGCGGCGGTGACCTATGAAATCGAACTCCTCGATGCAATCCGGACTGGTCCCGGCACGGCCACTGAGCGCCTGTTCGCGGCGGTCGAATCATTCACCCGGCGTGCGCTGAACGGCCCCAACCTCGCTTACGCCTTCATTGCCGAGCCTGCCGACCCGGAAGTCGACATCGCCCGCATCCGCGAGCGCAAGCGCTTTGCCGACGTGATCAGCGCGATCCTCGCCGATGGTGTCGCCAGCGGCGAATTTCCGGTCCAGAACCTCGAAGCCAGCGCCGCCTGCATCGTCGGTGCCTACACCGAGGCGCTGGTCGGTCCTATCGGCCCGGCGCGCGAAGTGGTCAAGGACCGCGACGCGCTGATCCGCTCGATCTGCGAGTTCTGCGTGCGCGCCGTCGGTGGCCGCACGCCATGACGACTTCAGCCGACCGCCTTCGGCTTCGAGGCGCGGTGAAAACCCTGGAACGGTGTCGATGCCGTATGCGCCGGCACCGGCAGCATCTTCTGGCTGAGGCTGCTCCCCCCGTCGATACGCACACAGGCCCCTGAGATATAAGCCGCAGCTGGCGACAAGAGGAACACGATCGCCGCCGACACTTCGGCCTCCTCGCCCATCCGCTTCAACGGCGCCAGACCGGCCATGGTCGGAATGGTTTCGGTGCGGAACTTCTCGTCGTAGTGGTCCATGCCGCTGGACAGCACGAAACCTGGCGCGACGGCGTTGACGCGCACGCCGGACGAGGCCCATTCGACGGCGGCGGTCTCGGTGAAATTCATCATCCCGGCGCGCGCGGCACCGCTGTGGCCCATCAGCGGCATGCCGCCCCACATGTCGGCGATCATGTTGACGATCGATCCCCCGTACGCCGCCATGTGCTGCACGTAGACCTCGCGGGCCATCAGGAAGCCCCCGGTGAGATTGTTGGCGACCACGGCGTCCCAGCCGCGCTTCGAGATCGTCGCCAGCGGCGCCGGGTACTGGCCACCGGCATTGTTGACCAGGCCGTGGATCGCTCCGTGCTCGGCCAGCATCCGCGCCACGGCGGCCTTCACGGCATCCTCGTCGCGGATGTCGAAGCTGTACGAACTGGCACTGCCGCCGTCCTCGACGATCTCGGCGACGGTCCTGTCGAGCTTGTCCTGCCTCCGGCCGGTGAGGATCAGCTCGGCCCCGAGTGCGGCCAGCTCGTGTGCCGTGCAGCGACCGATACCGGAGCCGCCACCGGTAATGACGATGGTCCGGCCCTTGAACAGATCCTTCGCGAAGACGGATTGGTAAGCCATGTTTCTTCCTCGCTGCAGAAAAGACGAAGGCCGGTTGCCCGGCCTTCGTGGTTCAGCGTTTACCTGCTGTCTGCAGCTCAGGCCTTCGCTTCGAGTTCCGGCACCAGCGCGAACAGGTCGCCGACCAGACCATAGTCCGCCACTTCGAAGATCGGGGCTTCCGGATCCTTGTTGATGGCGACGATGGTGCGGGCGTCCTTGATGCCGGCGAGATGCTGGATCGCGCCCGAGATGCCGATCGCGAAATACAGCTCCGGCGCGATGATCTTGCCGGTCTGGCCGACCTGCATGTCGTTCGGCACGTAGCCGGAGTCGACGGCAGCGCGCGAGGCGCCGACGCCGGCCTTCAGCTTGTCGGCCAGCGAGTAGATGATCGAGAAGTTCTCGCTCGAACCCAGGGCACGGCCGCCGGACACGACGCGGTTCGCGCTCTGCAGTTCCGGACGCTCGCTCTTCTGCGCTTCCAGCTTCACGAAGCGGGTATGGCTCGGAATCGCGGCGTCGACGCTGATCTTTTCGATCGGCGCAGCCGCGGCGGCAGCGCCGGTGGCCTGGAACGAGGCCAGACGGACGGTGGCGACGATGCACGGCGAGGCCGGGGCTTCGACGGTCAGGATGGCATTGCCGGCGTAGATCGGACGGTCGAACGAAGTCGCCGAGCGCACGGCCATCACGTCGGAGACCTGCTGGACGCCGAGCTTGGCGGCTACGCGCGGCAGGAAGTCCTTGCCGGAGGTGGTGCCTGCGGCCAGCACGTGGCTGTAGCCGCCGCTCTGGGTCAGGGCAACGATCTGCGGAGCGATGGCGCTGGCGACGTAGTCGTCGTTGCCCGCGCGGTCGATGACCAGCACTTTGGCGACGCCGTCGAGGGCGGCGGCCTGGGCGGCGACGGCGGCGCCGTCGTTGGCGAACACGGCGACATGGATGTCACCGCCGATGGCCTTGGCCGCGTTGACGACCTTGGCGATACCGCTGTTCAGCTTGCCGTCGGCGTGCTGGCCGATGACGAGGATCTTGCTCATGGAAATGCTCCTAAGGTGTGAAGACGGTTAGATCAGGCCCTTGGCCTTCAGCGCGGTGACCAGTTCGTCGACCGTCTTCACCATCACGCCCTTCGAGCGCTTCGGCGGATTGGCGACCTTGACGCGAGTCAGGCTGGCGCCGGCGGTGACGCCGAGATCGGCGAGGCTGACCGTTTCGATCGGCTTCTTCTTCGCCTTCATGATGTCCGGCAGCTTGAGGTAGCGCGGCTCGTTGAGGCGGAGATCGGTGGTGATGATGCCCGGCAGGTCGAATTCCAGGGTTTCCAGACCGGCGTCGACTTCTCGGATAACCGTGGCCTTGCCGCCGTCGAGTTCGACCTTCGAGGCGAACGTCGCCTGCGGCAGGTCGAGCAGCGCGGCGACCATCTGGCCGGTCTGGGCGGCGTCGTCGTCGATCGCCTGTTTGCCGAGGAAGAAGATCTCGGTGCCTTCCTTCTTGAACACTGCCGCGAGTGCGCTCGCGGCGGTCAGCGACTGGATTTCTTCATCGACCTTGACGTGCACGGCACGGTCGGCGCCAAAGGCCAGCGCGGTGCGCAGGGTTTCTTCGCACTTCGCGCCACCCACGGTGACGGCGATGATTTCCGTGATCTTGCCCTTCTCCTTCAGGCGGACCGCTTCTTCCATCGCGATCTCGTCGAAGGGATTGACGCTGTGCTTGACGCCATCCGTGACCACGCCCGAGCCGTCCGGCTTGACCTGGATACGAACGTTGTAGTCGATCACTCTTTTGACGCTGACCAGTGCTTTCATCTTCTCTCTCTAGCGAGCAACGGGAGTTGGTAGGAGTTGCGGGAGTTGCGGAAATGGGCGGTGGCAGCTCAGGCGGTCAGCCCGGGAACGCCATGTTGGCGCAGACGCGCGAACTCGGCGGCGCTGCCGGCGCTGAAGCCGGTCTCGCGGGCGAGGCCGTCCTTGAGTCCATAGACCCAGGCGTGGATGCGCAGATCCTGACCGCGCTCCCAGGCGTCGCGGACGATGGTCGTCTCGCAGACATGCGAGGCCTGTTCGAGCGCGTTCAATTCACAAAGCAGATCGGCACGGCGATTGTCGTCCGGCTCTGCGGTGAGCCGCGCGCGATGCCGGGAAGCGATGTCGCGCACATGCTGCAGCCAGTTGTCGGCGAGACCGACGCGGGTGCCGTCCAGCGCCGCGCGGACGCCGCCGCAACCGTAGTGACCGACCACCAGCACGTGCTTGACCATCAGCACGTCGACCGCGTACTGCAGCACCGACAGGCAGTTGAGATCGGTCGGCACGACGACGTTGGCGATGTTGCGATGAACGAACACGCCGCCCGGGTCGAGGCCGATGATCTCGTTGGCCGGCACCCGGCTGTCGGCGCAGCCGATCCACAGGTATTCCGGGGCCTGCAACTTGGCTAGCCCGGCAAAGAAGCCCGGGCGCGTGCGATCGATCTCGGCCGCCCAGCGGCGGTTGTTGTCGAGGAGTAGCTGGATATCGGACATCGAAGGGGTATCGGTGCGGCGACTTACATCGTCGCGTAGTTCGGGCCGCCCGAGCCTTCAGGCGCAATCCAGGTGATGTTCTGCGCCGGGTCCTTGATGTCGCAGGTCTTGCAGTGCACGCAGTTCTGGGCGTTGATCTGGAAACGCTTGTCGCTGCCCTCGCCGATCACTTCGTAGACGCCGGCCGGGCAGTAGCGCTGCGCCGGTTCGTCGTACAGCGGCAGGTTCTTGGCAATCGGAATCATCGCATCGGCCAGCTTCAGATGTACCGGCTGCTCTTCCTCGTGGTTGGTCGAGGACAGGAACACCGACGAAAGCTTGTCGAAACTGATCTTGCCGTCGGGCTTCGGGTAATCGATCTTCACGCTCTGCGCCGCCGGCTTCAGCGTCGCGTGATCCGGCGTGGTGTCGTGCAGGGTCACCGGGATGTTGCCGCCGAAGAGATTCTGGTCGACCCAGTTGAAGGCCCCGCCGAACAGCACGCCGAACTTGTGCAGCGCCGGACCGAAGTTGCGGCTGCGGTACAGCTCGTCGTGCAGCCAGCTGGCCTTGAACGCGGTCGGATAGCCGTCCAGCGCATCGCCACCTTCGGCGCCACCGAGCAGCGCCGTGGCGGCGGCTTCGGCAGCGAGCATGCCGCACTTCATTGCCGTGTGGCTGCCCTTGATCTTCGAAAAGTTCATGGTGCCGAGATCACAGCCGACCAGGGCGCCGCCCGGGAAGGCCATCTTTGGCAGCGAGTTGAAGCCGCCCTTGGCGATCGCGCGCGCGCCATAGGACAGGCGCTCGCCGCCGTCCAGGTGCTGCTTGATCACCGGGTGCTGCTTGAAGCGCTGGAACTCGTCGAACGGCGACAGGTAAGGATTCGAGTACGACAGATCGACAATCAGACCGACCGCGATCAGGTTGTCTTCGAGGTGATACAGGAAGGAACCGCCGGTGGCTTCCTTGCCGAGGCCCAGCGGCCAGCCGGCGCCATGCACGACCAGACCCGGCTGGTGCTTGGCCGAGTCGATCTTCCAGAGTTCCTTGATGCCGATGCCGTAGTGCTGCGGGTCGGCGTCCTTGTCGAGCGCGAACGCCTTGAGCAGGCGCTTGCCGATGTGGCCGCGGCAGCCTTCGGCGAAGAACGTGTACTTGGCGCGGATTTCCGGACCCGGGGCGAAGTTGTCGGTCTGCTTGCCGTGACGGTCGATGCCCTTGTCGCCGATGGTGATGCCCTTGACGACACCGTCCTCGATGATCACGTCCTGGGCAGCGAATTCCGGAATGATGTCGACGCCGAGACCTTCGGCCTGAGCACCCAGCCAGCGGACCAGACGGCCGAGGGAAATGATGTAGTTGCCCTCGTTGTGCATGGTCTTCGGCACGAACAAGCCTGGCAGCTTGACCGAGGCCGACGCGCTGGTGAACAGGTAGATGTCATCGCGCTTGACTTCGGTTTCCAGCGGCGCGCCGAGTTCCTTCCAGTTCGGGAACAGCTCGTTCAGCGCGCGCGGCTCGAACACGGCACCGGACAGGATATGCGCCCCCACTTCCGAGCCCTTCTCGACGACGCAGACCGAAATCTCGCCACCGGCTTCGGCCGCCTTCTGTTTCAGGCGACAGGCAGCGGAAAGACCGGCTGGGCCGGCTCCGACGATGACAACGTCGTACTCCATCACATCGCGTTCAACAGTCATGTTGGGCTCGAAAAGACAGGGGGCTGGTTGAAAAATGGGTCGACAATTGTACCGTGCGTGACGCGTTGCAACATGCCGATCGACGGCAAACTAGTATGTAATCATACTATTTGGTCGCCAGGCTGTGCACCCCGAACCGACAATACGTTACCGTACGGGCCGGGTGGATTCTAGCAACTTGCTGAATCGGCGAAATTATTCGAGCAACGCCGCCGGCAGGCTGAGCGGGAACTCGAGCAGCATCTGGGCGTAGCACTTGCCTTGCGGATCGCTGCGCAGGCTGGCTGCGCCGCCACCGCCGAGCGAGTGGTGGAGCAGGAAGTTCAGGCTGTTGCTGCCCGGCAGATCCCAGCGCTGTACCCGGCCCGGTGGCGCCAATACCTGGGCAAACCAGGCGGCGACGGCGCTCTCGGTCAGCGCTGCGCGGATGAATGGCAGGAATTCCGGCCTGCGAGCTGCCACGCCAATATTGGCGTGATCACCCTTGTCGCCGGAACGAGCCCAGGCCAGGCGGATCAGCGGCACGGTGATGCTGTCCCCTTCGCCGGCCGTCGCGATCGTCTCGCTGACCGCCACCGCACCCGGATGCACGAAGCCGCCGGTGGTTGGCACCGCGACCGGGAAGCGCTGCTCGCCGACGACGACTTCGATCGCCAGCCGGTCCTTGGTCACCAGGGTGGTGAACAACCGCGGGATCATGCTCGGTTCCGGCCGGCCGCCACCGAAATAGCCGGTGTAGCCCGGTGCCATCGCCGTCGCCGCCTGGACGATCTCTCGGGCGAACAGGCGCATGGCCCTGGGGTTGGGATGCTGAACGGCAATCTTGACCACCACTTCACGGGTCGCCGCGGCAGCGGGCCGCGCCTGCGCGCCATAGCTTTCCTCGGCGCCGATGCAGTGGATGTCGACCCCGGTGAAATCGCCCTGCGCCTGCTCCAGCAGCTGGCGGCGGACTTTCTCGACGATGGCGGTCGCCGACGCCCTGCCCTTCTTCGCGGCATCAATGCCGCCGATCATGAACAGCGCCGCACAACGCATGCCGGCCGGATAGGTGGCGCTGACCTTGTAGCTCGCCGTCGGCGCCCGGCCGACCGCGCCGCTCACCGACACACGATCCGGCCCGACCTGGGCCAACTGCACGCCAGAAAAATCGCAGGACACGTCCGGCAACAGGTAGGCGCGAGGATCGCCGATCTCGTAGAGCATCTGCTCGACCACGGTGCCCACCGACACCAACCCGCCGGTGCCCTCCGGCTTGGTGACCACGAAGCTGCCGTCGGCGGCGCATTCGACGATCGGGAAACCCATGTCGGCATAGCCCGGCGCAACCCGTTCCCAGTCGGTGAAATTGCCGCCAGTGCACTGGGCGCCGCATTCGATGATGTGGCCGGCGAGGCTGCCGGCCGCAAGCTGGTCGTATGCCGTCTCGGTCCAGCCGAACTCGTGCATCAGCGGACCGAGCACGACCGCGGAATCCACACAACGTCCGGTGATGACGATATCGGCCCCGGCAGCCAGCGCTTGCGCAATCGGGATCGCGCCGAGGTAGGCATTCATCGACACCAGGGTAGTCGGAACGGCGGCACCGGTTTCCCACTCGACCAGATCGGCGAATTCCTTCCGGCGCGGCATCAGATCGTCGCCGAGCACGACCGCGACCTTCAGCTCGACTCCGGCTTTCGCGGCTGCCGCTTCCAGCGCCGCCTTGCAGGCCAGAGGATTCACACCGCCAGCATTGGCGACCACCTTGACCCGCTGCCGCCGGATCTCCGGCAGCAGCGGCGTCATCACATGCTCGACGAAATCGGTGGCGTAGCCATCGTTGGCGTCCTTCATCCGCTTGGCGGCGAGGATCGACATGGTGATCTCGGCCAGGTAGTCGAAGACCAGGTAATCGAGTTTTCCCAGACTCAGCAATTGCGCCGCCGCGGTATTGGTGTCCCCCCAGAACGCGGAGGCGCAACCGATGCGGACGGATCGAGGTTTCATATCGGAATTCATCGGGCAAAACGGCGAAGGCCGGGGCCACCAATCTGCCGGATGCGACGCGCGATTGCCAGAACAAGCCGGCTTACCCGTGCCGCCTTAGATAGCCAGCAGCGCCAGCAGCACCAGCGCCGCGAACAGCCCGGCGACCAGGTCGTCGACCATGATCCCGATGCCGCCGTGCAGGCGGGCATCGAGCCAGCTGATCGGCCAGGGTTTCCAGATATCAAAGATGCGGAACAACACGAAGGCCGCGAGCAGACCGGGCCACAGGCCGTGGCGGTTCAGCGCCAGCACCGGGAGCAGCGGGGCTGCCGCGATCAGATAACCGACGATCTCGTCGAAGACGATGCCGCCGTAATCGTGCACGCCGAGCCGCCGTGCCGATTCGCCGCACAGCCAGCAGCCGAAGATCGCGAGCAGCACGGTGGTCGCCGCGAACAGCGGCAGGCTCAAGCCCATCATCGCCAGGAACAGCGGGATGCCGACCACCGTCCCTGCGGTGCCCGGACCTTTCGGCATCAGGCCGGTGCCGAGACCGAAGGCCAGCAGATGCACCGGTGAGCTCAGGATTTCGCGGGCCGCTGGGCGCCAGGCGTTACGGGCTGATTTCGATTCCATCTGCTTCAGTGCTCCCCGGCCGGTTCGGCATCATCGTGCTCGATCAGCGCCTCGGCCGCGATCGCCCCGCCCCACAGCCGGCTGCCGATGTCGTTCATCTGCGCGATCTTGCCCGAGCTGTACCAGCGCAGGCTGCCCGTCGGGGCGCCGGGGATCGCGGCCGGCAGCAGGCTGTCGACTCGCCGGGCAACGGCTTCACCGGTATCGAGCAGCACCACGTCGGGGCCGACGATCCGCGCCAGGGCGTCGCGCAGGAACGGGTAATGGGTGCAGCCGAGCACCAGGGTATCGGCGCCAGCAGCGAGCAGCGGCAGCGCATAGTCGCGCAGCAGCGCCTCGGTTCGCGGGCCGTCGAGATCACCGGCCTCGACCTGCTCGACCAGCCCCGGGCAGGGCTGGGTGATCACCCGCACCGAGCCGCGATGGCGGTCGATCAGCTTGAGCAGCTTGTTGCCGGCCAGCGCCGCGCCGGTAGCCAGCACACCGATCACGCCGGAACGGGTACGGGCGACGGCCGGCTTCACCGCCGGCTCCATGCCGACGAAGGGCACGGAATAGTTCGCACGCAGGTATTCGACGGCGGCGATGGTCGCGGTGTTGCAGGCGACGACGATCAGCTGGGCACCCTGCCCGAGCAGGAACTCGGTGATCACCTCGGCGCGCTCGATGATCTGGTCGGCCGACTTCACGCCGTACGGACAGTGGCCGGAATCAGCGACATAGATCGTCGACAGGTCGGGCCGCTTGGCGACAATCTCCCGGAGTACCGACAGGCCGCCGAGACCGGAGTCGAAGACGCCGACCGTGATGCCGCAGATCGAACTCGGATCAGCGCTCATCGAAGTGCTCGGCAAAATGCTGGTAGCCGCGCAGTTCGGGCTTCAGCAGCCGGCCATCGGCGGCGCGCCAGCGCAGGCCGGGTTCGGCGCTGATGCGGCCGATCACGGTCAGCGGCAGCGTGTCGAGGACAGCCCGGGCTTGCGTCAGACGCTCCGGCGGCAGACAGACGCACAGCTCGTAGTCATCGCCGCCAGCAGCTTGCAGGGCCAGTCGTTGATGGCCTTCGGCCTGGCGCGCGAAGGCCTCCGACATCGGCAGCGCTTCGGCATCAAGCTCGGTACCGACGCCGCTGGCCGCGAGCACATGGCCGAGGTCGCCAGCGAGGCCGTCGGACAGATCGATCGCCGCCGTCGCCAGGCCGCGCAGCGCGAGGCCGGCCTGCAGCCGCGGCGTCGGTCGATCGAGGCGCGCGCGCAGCGTTTCCAGATCGAGCGCGGTCTGGGCGCAGGGTTCGCGGACCTCGGCCTGCATCGCAGCCGGACGATGTCCGGTCAAACGCAGGCCGAGGGCAGCATCGCCCAAAGTGCCGGTAACGCAGACCCAGTCGCCGGCTTGCGCGCCATCGCGACGCAGCGCCGCACCGACCGGCGCCGATCCTACCGCCGTGATGGTGATCGACAAAGGTCCGCGCGTGGTGTCGCCACCGACCAGCGCGATGCCGTGCTTGCGCGCCAGTGTTCCCAGTCCGTCGGCAAAGCCGGCCAGCCAGGCTTCATCGGGCGTCGGCAGGGTCAGCGCCAGCAGGAACCACAGCGGTTGCGCCCCCATCGCCGCGAGGTCGGACAGGTTCACCGCCAGCGACTTCCAGCCGATGTCGAAGGCGAGGGTCGACAGCGGGAAGTGGCGACCGGCGACCAGGGTGTCGCTGGTCATCAGCAACTCGTGGCCGGGAGGTGGTGCGAGAATCGCGGCATCGTCGCCGACACCGCGGACCACGCTGTCGGTCGGCTGGCTCAGCGACGCGAAATAACGGTGGATCAGCCCGAACTCGTCCATCGCGGAGCCGCCGGGCGTGTCCGTTTCAGCCGCCGATTTCGGTGGCCCGCACCTGGCGCGCGATCTTGTCGAGCACGCCGTTGACGAACTTGTAGCCGTCCTCGGCGCCGAACACCTTGGCCAGGTTGACGGCTTCGTTGACGACCACGCGATACGGCACTTCCAGCTTGTTGTTCAACTCGTAGACCGCCATCAGCAGCACCGCGTATTCGACCGGGTCGAGCTGGTTCAGCGGCCGGTCGAGGTGCGGCACGATCTGGGTGGTCAACGGCGCGGCATCAGCCACCGTGCCACGCAGCAGTTCGCCGAAGTATTCCGGATCGGCACGGCCGAGGCCGTCCGGCATCTCGCGGAATTCCTTCATCAGGGTTTCCGGCGCGGTCTGGTTGAGGATCCACTGGTAGACCGCCTGTACGGTCAGCCGCCGGGCGAGCCCCCTGCGGCTGGTCGGGTTGACGCCCAGTGCTGCCGAACTGCCTGAGGAATTGCTGGCCGGCTCAGACATCGATCTGGTCCAGCAGGCGGATCATTTCCAGCATCGCCGCAGCGGCTTCGTAGCCCTTGTTTTCCTTGCCAGGCTTGCAGCGCTCGAACGCCTGCTCGGCGGTATTGACGGTCAGCACGCCGAAACCCAGCGGCGTGCCGAAGATCTGCGCGGCTTCGCGCAGGCCGCGGGAGCATTCGCCGGCGACGTACTCGAAGTGCGGCGTGTCGCCGCGGATCACCGCGCCGAGGGCCACGACGCCATCGAACTTGCCGCTCTTCATCAGCGCCGACACCGCCAGCGGCAGCTCGAAGGCGCCAGGTGCGAGGAAGGTCTCGACATTGCGTGGCGCCACACCCCAGTCCTTCAGGCACTTGTGCACGCCGGTGCTCAGAGCGTCGACGATCTCGACGTTCCAGCGGGTGGCGATCACCGCGATGCGCTTGGCCTTGAACTCGCCCTTGGCCGGTTTAGGCGGTGCGGCATAACCACTCTTGTGGGCGCCCTTGAGAGCGGCAGGCTGCGGCTTGTTCACCGTGGCTTTCTGGACAGCTTTCTTGACAGCTTTCGGCACGGATCGCTCGACGGTGGACATCAGTGGGTGTGGACGTATTCGACGACTTCGAGGCCGAAGCCGGACAGCGCCTGCATCTTGCGCGGCGCGCCGGACAGCACGCGCATCTTGCGTACGCCGAGATCGGTGAGGATCTGGGCACCGATGCCGTAGGTGCGCAGGGTCTGGGCTTCGTCGCCGGCCGGATGCGGCGTCGAGGCATGTGGCGTGCTCAGAGACACCAACTGCTTGACGACATCGCGCGGCGACGCGGTCTTGCGCAGCAGCACGACGATACCGCTGCCTTCCTCGGCGACCCGCTGCAGCGCCTTGCGCAGTGGCCAGGAGAACATGCTGTGCTCCACACAGAGCACGTCGGACAGCAGGTTGTCGATGTGGACGCGGACCAGGGTCGGCGACTCGGCATCGACAGTGCCGCGGACCATCGCCATGTGCAGGGTGTTCTCGACCGCGTCCTGGTAGGTGACCAGGCGGAAATCACCGAACTCGGTCTGCACCGTGGTTTCGGCGACCCGCTCGATGGTGTGCTCGTGATGCAGGCGGTAGCGGATCAGGTCGGCGATGGTGCCGATCTTCAGGCCGTGCTGGCGGGCGAACACTTCCAGGTCCGGACGGCGGGCCATGGTGCCGTCGTCGTTGAGGATCTCGACGATCACCGAAGCCGGCTCGACGCCGGCGAGGCGGGCCAGGTCGCAGCCCGCCTCGGTGTGGCCGGCGCGGGTCAGCACGCCGCCCGGCTGCGCCATCAGCGGGAAAATGTGGCCCGGCTGGACCAGGTCTTCCGGACGGGCATCGGCCTTCACCGCCGCGCCGATGGTGACCGCGCGATCGTGCGCCGAGATGCCGGTGGTGACGCCCTGCGCAGCTTCGATCGATACCGTGAACGCGGTCTGGTGCAGGTCGTCGCCGTAGGCGACCATCGGCGGCAGGCGCAGCTGGCGGCAGCGCTCGGCGGTCAGGGTCAGGCAGATCAGGCCACGGCCGAAACGGGCCATGAAATTGATGTCCTCGGCGCGGCACAGGCTGGCCGCCATGATCATATCGCCTTCATTCTCGCGATCCTCGTCATCCATGATGACGACCATCTTGCCGGCCTTGATGTCGGCGACGATGTCTTCGATCGAATCGAGCTGGCGCGACGCGGCCGCCTCGCTGATTGGATGGACATTGTTCTTGGGGATGCTCATGCCTCGGTCTCTTCCCGTGCTTGCAGCAGGCGCTCGAGGTAGCGGGCGATCAGGTCGACTTCGAGGTTGACCTTGCTGCCCGGCACCAGCGCGCCCAGCGTCGTGTTTTCCCAGGTGTGCGGCACGATGTTGACCTCGAATCTCGTGCCCGCCACCGCATTGACCGTCAAGCTTACTCCGTCGATGGCGATCGAGCCCTTGCGAGCGATGTAGCGGGCGATGGCCTGGGGTGCCTCGAAGCTCAGCCGCCAGGAGCGTGCGTCGACGTGTTTCTCGGCCAGGAAGCCGACGCCATCGACGTGGCCGGACATCATGTGTCCGCCGAGCGGCTTGTGGGCGGTCAGCGCCCGCTCCAGGTTCAGCGGCGTGCCGGCGATCCAGCTGCGCGCGGTGGTGGCGTCCAGGGTTTCGACCGAGACATCGGCGACGAAAGCCTTGTCAGGCAGCGCCACCGCGGTCAGGCAGACGCCGTTCGATGCGATCGAATCGCCAAGATTGACACCGTCGAGATAGCTGCCGTCGGTGGCGATGGTCAGGCGCACATCGCCGCCGACCGCTTCGACTTTTTCGATGCGCCCGAGCGCTTCGACGATTCCAGTGAACATCCCTTAGCTTTCCTTGCTCGTCAGACGAGCCGTGATTTTGAGATCGGGGCCGAGCAGTTCGGCCGAGGTGAATTCCAGCGCGACATGATCGGCCAGCCGCTCGAGGCCCGGCAGACGGACCAGCCCGCGGGCGGCGTCGCCGAGCAGCTTGGGCGCTGCGTAGACGATCAGCTCGTCGACCAGGCGCTCGCGCAGCAGGCTGCCGGCCAGCTGCGGGCCGCATTCGACCAGCACTTCGTTGACGTCGCGGCTGGCGAGAAAAGCCAGCGCTGCCGGCAGGCTGACCTGGCCATTGGCGTCGGCGGCCAGCACAGCGGCCTCGACGCCATCGATGGCTGGCGCGGCCGTACCTGCGGTCAGCCAGAAACGACGCGCGCCGTCGCGCCAGACCTTGGCCGTCGTCGGCACCCGGGCGCGGCTGTCGAGCACCACTCGGTCTGGCTGCCGGAGGAAAGGAAGGGTGCCTTGAATGGCACTGCTACCTCCGGCAGGCGACGCCAGGGATGGCGTCGCAGGGGGGCGACCGGCGTGCTCGACCTCGCCAGGGACGGCATGACGAGGCCGGAAATAGTCGGCCGGCAGCCGCACATTCAGCTCCGGATCATCGGCCAGCACGGTTTCGCTGCTGCTCAGCACCGCACCGGCTTCGGCGCGCAGACGGTGCACATCGTCGCGCGCTTGCGGCCCGGTGATCCAGCGGCTTTCGCCACTGGCCATCGCGGTGCGGCCGTCGAGGCTCATCGCCAGCTTCAGCGTCACGAACGGCCGCTGGCGCTCGATGCGCGACAGGAAACCGCGGCACAAGACGCGGCCCTCGGCCTCCATCAATCCCGATTCGCAGGCAATGCCGGCGGCGCGCAGCTTCGCGAAGCCCTGCCCCGCCACCTGAGGATTAGGATCGCCGACCGCCGCGAACACCCTGGCGACACCGGCCGCGATCAGGGCATCGGCGCAGGGCGGCGTGCGACCGTGGTGGGCGCAGGGCTCCAGGCTCACGTAGACATCGGCACCACGGGCCAACTCGCCCGCGGCGCGCAACGCGAACACCTCGGCATGTGGCTCGCCTGTGCGCTGGTGCCAGCCTTCGCCGACGATTCGAGGCCCGTTGGGCTCGTCGCGCACGATCACGCAGCCGACTCTGGGATTGGGATGGGTCGTCGCCCGGCCCTGGGCAGCCAGCGCCAGTGCGCGAGCCATGAATACGGCTTGGGCTTCGCTCACTTGACCCGCTTGGTCGCCTTCGCGGGCTTTTCGTGGTCGGCCAGCAGGCGTTTCTCGGCGGCGGCGGCCACTGCGGCGGCGGCCGGTGCGTCGGCCTCGATCAAGGGCAGCTGGCTGCGCCGGGCTTCCGGCGTCGGCAGCTGTTCGAGACGGGCGATCTCCTCGCGGAAAGCGTTGACGTCCTGGAACGAGCGATAGATCGACGCGAAGCGCACATAGGCGACGTGGTCGAGGTCGCGCAGCTCGTCCATCACCCATTCGCCGATGCGCATCGACGGCACTTCGCGTTCATTGACCGCCCGCAGCTTGCGCATCACGTTCTCGATCGCGTGGTCGACCTTCTCCGGCGGCACCGGCCGCTTGAAGATCGCGTGCTCGATGCCACGGCGCAGCTTGTCCTCGTCGAACGGCTCCGGCGTGCCGGCGCGCTTCAGCACATAGGGCATCTGCAGCAGCGCCCGCTCATAGGTGGTGAAACGGGCGTCACAGACCGGACATTCGCGGCGCCGGCGCACCTGGGTGCCATCCTCGAACAGCCGCGAGTCTATGACCCGGGTGTCGGTCGCCTTGCAGAACGGGCATTGCATGCGCGCCGCCTCAGCGCGAGGACGGCAGACAGCGCGGCGAGGCCCGGTTCATCGCTTTTATGCGGCCTTCTTGAGGCTGCGATAGACCGGAAAGCGGGCGCACAGCGCCTCGACCTCGCCACGCACGCGCAGCACGGTGGTATCGACGTCGCCGCCGCTGCTCATCGCATCGACGATGTCGGCGATCCAGCCGGCGATCGCCGCCATTTCCGCTTCCTTGAAGCCGCGAGTCGTCGAGGCCGGCGATCCGAGACGCAGGCCCGAAGTCACGAAGGCCGACTTCGGATCGTTCGGCACCGAGTTCTTGTTGGCGGTGATGTGGGCGCGGCCCAACGCGGCTTCGGCGTCCTTGCCGGTGATGTTCTTGGCGACCAGGTCGAGCAGGAACAAGTGGTTGTCGGTGCCACCGGACACCACCTTGTACCCACGGGCGAGGAACACCTTGGCCATCGCGCGGGCATTGGCGACGACCTGCTTCTGATAGATCTTGAATTCCGGCGCCAGTGCTTCGCGGAAGGCCACCGCCTTGGCGGCGATGACGTGCATCAACGGACCACCCTGGATACCCGGGAACACCGCCGAGTTCAGCTTCTTGTAGAACTCCTCGCCCTGCCCCTTGGCGACGATGATGCCGCCACGCGGACCGCGCAGGGTCTTGTGCGTCGTCGAGGTGACGACGTGGGCGTAAGGCAGCGGGCTCGGGTATTCACCGGCGGCAACCAGACCGGCGACGTGCGCCATGTCGACCCAGAAATAGGCGCCGACCTTGTCGGCGATCTCGCGCATCCGCTTCCAGTCCTTGACCCGGGAATAGGCCGAGAAACCACCGATCAGCAGCTTCGGCTTGTGTTCGAGGGTCAGGCGTTCCATCTCGTCGTAGTTGATCAGGCCGGTCTCGGGATCGAGGCCGTAGGGCACGATCTTGTACTGCTTGCCCGAGAAATTGGCCGGATGGCCGTGGGTCAGATGGCCGCCCTGGGCCAGATTCATGCCCATCACCACGTCGCCTGGATTGACCAGCGAGAGGAAGATCGCGGCATTGGCCTGGGCACCGGAATGCGGCTGGACGTTGGCGTAATCGCAGTCGAAGATCTGCTTGAGGCGGTCGATCGCCAGCTGCTCGGCGATGTCGGCGAACTCGCAACCGCCGTAGTAGCGCTTGCCCGGATAGCCTTCGGCGTACTTGTTGGTCAGCTGGCTGCCCTGGGCTTCCATCACCGCCGGGCTGGCGTAGTTCTCGGACGCGATCAGCTCGATATGCGCCTCCTGACGACCGGCCTCGGCGACGAGGGCGGCGTTGAGTTCGGGATCGGCGACAGCGAGGGACGGAGCGTTGGTGAACATGTGCGTCTTCGGAAGGCTTGATTAAGGGGAATTCGGGAGCGTCGCCGCGGCGATCAGTCGACGACTTCGAGCATCAGGTCGAGCGCGCGGCGGGCCGGCACGGCGACGTCCTTGGCCACCTGGATGCGGTTGACGACGGTACCTGCGACCAGGTTGTCGAGCACCCAGGCCAGATGCTGCGGATCGGTGCGGAACATCGTCGAGCACATGCACACCATCGGCGACATGAACTGGACGGTGACGCCCTTCGGCTTCATCTCGTCACGCAGGCGGTTGACCAGGTTCAGCTCGGTGCCGACCAGCCAGTGCGAACCGGCTTCCGCGGCGCGGACCACGCGCAGGATGTATTCGGTGGAGCCGACGTAGTCCGAGGCCTGGCAGACCTCGTAGGAATTTTCCGGATGGCTGATCACGTGGCCGTTCGGCACTTCGCGACGGAACTTCTCGATCTGCGCCGGATGGAACATCTGGTGCACCGAGCAGAAGCCCTTCCACAGGATGATCTTGGCGTTGCGGATCTCGTCCACCGTCAACCCGCCCTGCGGCTGGGTGAAATCCCAGGTGACCATCTGCTCCAGCGACAGCCCCATGGTCAGGCCGGTGTTGCGGCCAAGGTGCTGGTCGGGGAAGAACAGCACTTTCTCGCGGCGGCCGAACGACCATTCGAGCACCGCGCGGGCATTGCTCGAAGTGCAGACGATGCCGCCATGGTTGCCGCAGAAGGCCTTCAGATCGGCCGCGGAATTGATGTAGGTCACCGGGGTGACCATCTCGTCCGGGTTCAAGATCGCCGACAACTCGTCCCAGCACTTGCGGACCTTGACCAGATTCGCCATGTCGGCCATCGAGCAGCCGGCGGCGAGATCCGGAAGGATCACCTGCCGCTTGCCGTCGGTGACGATATCCGCCACTTCGGCCATGAAGTGAACGCCGCAGAACACGATGTATTCAGCCGTGGTGTTGGCCGCGAGCTGCGACAGCTTCAGCGAATCGCCCGAGAAATGGGCGTGCTTGAACACTTCGTCGCGCTGGTAGTGATGGCCGAGGATAGCCAGACGGTCGCCGAGGATCGCTTTCGCGGCCTCGATACGGGCATCGCAGGACTCATCGTCCAGCAGGTTGAACTGATCGATCTTCAAAACGGCAGACATGCCGGACCTCCTTCGATCGCCGCAAGCGCGGCGCTGCGACAACACGTCATTTTAGTCGAACCGCCCGGAACCGGCCGGGATCAGCCGGCGGCTCCACGGCAGTGCATGGCGATCAGGGCGTCGGGTCGGCTGCCGTGACCACCGTGGTCGCCGTGAACGGCGTCGCGGTATTGGCCGGATTGGTCACCGATGCCGTGATCGTTGCCGTCGGCGTCGTGGTGGTGACATTGGCCAGCGGCCCGCCCGAAACCACTTGCCCACCGGTCTGCGCGGCATTGCTGACCTGGGCGACCGCAGTGTTGTCCGAGGTGAACAGCGTCCGGCGATTGATCCGCTGTACCAGGCTGCCGAAGCTGCCGGTGAAGGTGCCGAATACATCGAGCGGGTTGATGGTGCTGGCGTTGGCGAAGATCGACAGCGTCGTCGGCGTCATCGTGATGCCGGTCAGCGTCCCTTCCTGAACGGTGATCGACAACGGGGTTGGCGTGGTGATGTCGGTGCCGGCACTGGTGAACTTGGCGCTGACGCTGACATTGCCGGCGGTCAATGCACTGAGCGAATTGGTAACTCCCGGCAGTCCGTTGAACGCGGCGACGGCCGGCGTCGAGGAGGTGAACACCGCCTGGACGCTGAGATCCTGCTCCGGACCGGCGCCGAAATCGCCTTTCACCGTGAAGCTCTCGGTGTTGCCGATCAGCAGCGGGTCGGTGTCGGCGAACTGGCGGCTCAGGCTCAGGCCGGTCAGTGGCGCGACGTTGATCGTCGCCTGGGGCAGCGCGATGGTGCAGAACGGCAACGACGGTTTGGCGACCTGCGACTTGCCACCCGCCGGTTGCACCGTCACGGCGCCGACCACCACGCCGCTGGCTTTGTCGATCGTCGCCACGGTGGTGTCCGGGGTCGCGAAAGTCCACGCCGTCACGGAGTCGACCAGCACCGACCGGCCGTCGATGACGGCCTGCAGATCGAGGTCGACGATCGAATTCGGCGCGATCCGGATGTAACGCTTGCTGGCATCGTCCGGGAATGCCGGGTCGGCGGCGAGCGGCCCAGGGATCGTCGTCTGCGGATTCTTCACCTGTAGCGTGAAGCTGGTTGGCGTGCCGATGGAGATGTCGATGCTGTCGGTGAAGCCGCTGAATGCCGCCGTGATGGTCACCGGCGTGCTGCTGGCACCGCGCACGATCAGCGAGCCCTTCGGGTAGAAGCCGTCGGCCGCGACCGGCAGCGGCACGTCGCCATTGCTGACCTGCAGGATCGCTGGCGCCGAACTGGTCCAGGTCACCCGTTGGGTGAAGTCGGCGGCGCTGCCGTTATCGAAGAACAGGCTGGCAGACAGGCCGGCAGGAAGACACTCGAAGACTCGGCCGGTGGCGGAGTTGGTCACGCCGTTCGGCGAATTGACTTCCAGCCGCACCGGACCGGTACCGTTGCCGGTCGGATTGCAGGCGGACAAGCCGAGCAGGCTTGCGCCGATCAGCAGCAACGACAGGGCACGCGGACCCGACAGGCAGAACTTGGTCATGGAATCTCAGGCTTCGGTAGCGGACACGGCGCGCGGAGCGGCTGCCGGAGAGACAGTGGAACGAATCGACAGTTCACGCAGCTGCTTGCCGTCGACCGTGCCCGGAGCATTGGTCAGCGGGCAGTGGGCGGTCTGGGTCTTCGGGAAAGCGATCACTTCGCGGATCGAGCTCGCGCCGGTCATCAGCATCACCAGGCGATCGAGGCCGAGGGCGATGCCGCCATGCGGCGGCGCGCCGAACTTCAGCGCGTCGAGCAGGAAGCCGAACTTCTCGCGGGCTTCCTCGTCGCTGATGCCGAGCAGGCGGAACACCGCGCTCTGCACGTCGGCGCGGTGAATGCGGACCGAACCGCCGCCGACTTCCACACCATTCAGCACCAGGTCATAGCCCTGCGACAGCACGGTGCCCGGGTTGGCTTCGATGTCGGCGACGTCGAACACCTTCGGCGCGGTGAACGGATGGTGCAGCGCCACCCAGCGGCCATCGTCCTCGTCGAACATCGGCCAGTCGATCACCCACAGCGCAGCCCAGGCCTTGGTGTCGGTGAAGCCGTGGTCGAGACCGACCTTGATGCGCAGCGCGCCCATGGCGTCGCAGACCACCTTGAACTTGTCGGCGCCGAAGAACAGCAGGTCGCCGTCGACCGCGCCGCTGCGCGACATGATCCCTGCCAGAGCCGCGTCGGACAGGTTCTTGACGATCGGCGACTGCAGGCCGTCGCGGCCCTTGGTCGACCACTCGTTGACCTTGATCCAGGCCAGGCCACGGGCGCCGTACTGGCCGACCATCTTGGTGTAATCGTCGATCTGCGAACGCGGAATCTTGCCGCCGCCGGGCACCCGCATCACCACCACGCGGCTCTTCGGGTCGTTGGCGGGCGCTGCGAACACCTTGAACTCGGAATCGGCGACGAGATCCTTGATCTCAATGAGTTCCAGCGGGTTGCGCAGGTCCGGCTTGTCCGAACCGTAGCGGCCCATCGCGTCGGCGTAGGACAGGTGCGGCATCTTGCCCCCCGGCCCGACCAGATCGACGTTCATGACCGTCTCGAACAGGTCGACGAACATGGTCTCGATCAGCGCCATGATCTCTTCCATCGACAGGAACGAGGTCTCGACGTCGAGCTGGGTGAATTCCGGCTGGCGATCGGCGCGCAGGTCTTCATCGCGGAAGCAGCGGGCGATCTGGTAGTAGCGGTCGAGGCCCCCCATCATCAGCAGCTGCTTGAACAATTGTGGGGACTGCGGCAGCGCGAAGAACTTGCCTTCGTGGGTACGGCTCGGCACCAGATAGTCACGGGCGCCTTCCGGCGTCGCACGCGTCAGGATCGGTGTTTCGACGTCGATGAAGCCCAGTTCGTCCATCTTGTTGCGGATGCGCCGGATCACATCGTGACGCAGGCGCAGGTTCTTCTGCATCAGCGGCCGGCGCAGGTCGATATAGCGGTACTTGAGGCGGGTTTCCTCGCCGACCGTGTCGTCATCGAGCTGGAACGGCGGCGTTTCCGCCTTGTTCAGCACTTCCACCGACCGGCCCAGCACTTCGATGCGGCCAGTCGGCAGGTTCGGGTTGATCGTGCCATCGGGGCGGCCACGGACCAGGCCGGTGATCTGCACGACGTACTCGCTGCGCAGGCGCTCGGCGGCAGCGAAGGTTTCGGCGCTGTCGGGATCGAAGACGACCTGCAGCAGACCGTCGCGGTCGCGCAGGTCGATGAAGATCACGCCGCCGTGGTCACGGCGACGCTGCACCCAGCCGCACACCTGGACGGTCTGGCCGATCAACGCTTCAGTGACCTGGCCGCAGTAATGGGAACGCATCATCGGAAATCACGCAGCGATATGGACAAGACGGCGATTGTACCGTCCGCCGATAGTGTCTGTTGTCATTGGCCTGCGGTTCCCGCCTTGTCCGGCGGCTTTTTGACCTGCAACGCAGCGATCGCATTAATGGCAACAGACCCTCACCCCGTGTCGCGTCAGCGCGGGCCGGCCGACAGCACTGGCTGGGTGACGACTGGGACCGACCCGGGCGCGACGACGCCGAGCGAGATGATGTAGCGCATGCCCTCCTCGACCGACACGTCGAGGAGTTTCAGCTCCGCGGCCGGCACCTGCATGATGAAGCCGCCGGTCGGATTCGGCGTGGTCGGCACGAACACCGGGATCAGTTCCAGCCCGGTGGCATCACGCACCACCTTCAACGGCGCACCGGTCTGGAAGCCGACGGTCCACAACCCAGGACGCGGCCATTCGATCAGCACCACCCGCTTGAACGCGGTGGAATCCCGCGAGAACAGGGTTTCGGCGAGCTTCTTGACGCCGCCATACAGGGTCCGCACCAACGGGATGCGGAACAGCATGTCCTCGGCCCAGTGCAAGGCCCGGCCGCCGAGGTAGTTGGCAGCGATCGCGCCAGTGCCAAGCACCAGACCGACACTGAGAAAGACGCCAAGCCCGGGGAAATCGGGGCGCAGGGAAACCGGCAGCAACAGCAGGCTGGTATCGAGCAGGCCGATCAGGAAGCGGATCACCAGCAGCGTTGCCGCCAGCGGCACCCAGATCAGCAGACCGGCGAAGAACCACCGGCGCAGCACCACGCGCAGCAGGCGGGGTGCCGGCTCGACTGGAGGCGGAACCTCCGGCAGTGGTTCGCCCGAGTCGATCACCCGATCAGGCGGCCGGCGTGGTGACCGGTGCGGCGGGTGTGGCAGCGGCGGGCGCCGATTCGGTTTTGGCGCCGCCCCCCGAAGAGCCCTCGCCAGCCAGGTTGCGCTTGGTGTCCGAGCCCGACTTGAAATCGGTCTCGTACCAGCCACCGCCCTTGAGGCGGAAGCCGGCGGCGGAAATCTGCTTGCTCAGGCCCGGCGTGTTGCAGAACGGACAATCAGTGGCCGGCGCATCGGAGATCTTCTGCAGGATCGTCGTCGACTTGCCGCAGTTGGTACAGGCGTATTCGTAGAACGGCATGGTTCACCTCTAAAACATGATTCTATTCCGAGATGGCACTGATGGGCCTGCCCTCGGCGAATTCAAGCCAGATTCGGACCAAGGTCGGGTATATCCCCGTACGCCCGTCTAAGGGGGAGTGCGGCAGTTCCGCTCCGCACTGGATGCCATCGGAGACGACCTTGAGAATCCTTGCAGTCCTGGCCATCCCTGCCGCACTGGCGCTGCAGGCAGCGGCCCCGGCCCGTGCAGCGCCAACGGTCCACGAGCTGAAGGCGACGCCGACCACCGTACATCGCAGCTTCTTCGATGCTTCGCTGCCGCCGGTGCTGAGCATCGACTCCGGAGACATCGTGCGTCTGGAAACCGCCAGCGGGAACCCACGCTACTTCGAGAATCTGGGCGTTCCCAAGGACAAGATTCCGAAGGAGCTGTACGCCGCCTTCGAAGGCGTGGAAGGCTCGGGTCGCGGCGACCACACGCTGAACGGCCCGATCCTGGTCCGCGGCGCCGAACCTGGCGACACGCTGGAAATCCGCATCCGCTCGGTCGAGGTGCGGCTGCCGATCGCCGGACAGGGCTTCCGCCCCAAGCGCGGCGTGCTGCCCGAGGAGTTCGACTACCAGAAGGACCGAGTGCTGTGGATCGACATGAAGCGCCAGAGCGTCGAGTACGCGCCGGGCGTCGTCGTCCCGGTCAAGCCGTTCTGGGGTGTGATCGCGGTGGCGCCTGCAGCCAGCCGTGGGCGCGTCGCCAGCGGCCCGCCGGACGTGTTCGGCGGCAATCTCGACAATCGCGACCTCGGCGCCGGCAGCAGCGTGTTTCTGCCGGTACAGGCTCCCGGCGGGCTGGTGTCGATCGGCGACGGTCACGCCGTCCAGGGCCATGGCGAGGTCTGCCTGTCGGCCGTGGAAGCCTCGCTGAAAGGGGAAGTGCAGATCATCCTGCACAAGAACAAGCCCCTGCGCGGCCCGCGTGCGGAAACCGCGACCCACTACATGAGCATCGGCCTGAATCCCGATCTCGACGAAGCGGCTCGCCTGGCGACCAGCGACATGGTCGACTTCCTGGCAACCACCAAGGGCCTGTCCCGGGACGACGCCTACATGCTGTGCAGCGCGGCGATGGACCTGATCGTCTCCGAGGCCGTCGACGGCACCAAGGGCGTGCACGCGGTGATTCCGAAGTCGATCTTCGGCAAATAAGCGCTCGCCCGCCGCAGACAGCGAAAAAGCCCGGATGACTCGCATCGTCCGGGCTTCCGGGGATCAGCTGTCCGGCAACTTCAGAACGAGTCGCCCGGCACCCGCACCCAGCCTTCCATCAGCACGCGGGCAGAGCGCGACATGATCGCTTTCTTGACCACCCATTGACCGTTTTCTTGAGTTGCTTCAGCACCCACCCGCAAGGTGCCGGACGGATGGCCGAAGCGCACCGCCGTCCTTGCGCCGCCACCGGCCGCGAGATTGACCAAAGTGCCGGGGATCGCCGCGGCAGTGCCGATCGCCACCGCCGCCGTACCCATCATCGCGTGATGCAGCTTGCCCATCGACAGCGCGCGGACGTTGAGATCGATCTCGCCGGCCTTGATCGACTTGCCGCTGGATGACAGGTAATCGGTCGGCGGCGCGACAAAGGCCACCTTCGGCGTGTGCTGGCGCTTGGCCGCTTCGGACACGTCCTTGATCAGGCCCATGCGCAGCGCGCCATAGGCGCGGATGGTCTCGAACTTAGCGAGCGCTTCCGGCTTGCTGTTGATCGCCTCGCGCAGCTCGGTGCCGGTGTAGCCGATCTCCGCCGCGTTGATGAACACGGTCGGGATGCCGGCATTGATCATCGTCGCCTTCAAGGTGCCGATGCCGGGCACTTCGAGGTCGTCGACGAGATTGCCGGTCGGGAACATCGAACCGCCACCGTCGCCATCGCCTTCATCGGCCGGATCGAGAAACTCGATCTGCACTTCGGCGGCCGGGAAGGTCACGCCGTCGAGTTCGAAATCGCCGGTCTCCTGCACCGCGCCGTTGCTGATCGGCACGTGGGCGATGATCGTCTTCAGGATCTGCACCTGCCAGATGCGCACCGTGCAGATGCCATCCTTGGGAATGCGCGCGGCATCGACCAGCCCGTTGCTGATCGCGAATGAGCCAACCGCCGCTGTCAGGTTGCCGCAGTTGCCGGACCAGTCGACGAAGGCCTTGTCGATCGACACCTGGCCGAACATGTAGTCGACGTCGTGATCGGCCTTCGTGCTTGGCGCGAGGATCACGGTCTTCGAGGTCGACGAGGTCGCGCCGCCCATGCCGTCGATCTGCGCACCGTAAGGATCCGGCGAGCCGATCACCCGCAGCAGCAGTTTATCGCGTGCTTCACCGGCGACCTGGCAGCGCTCGGGCAGATCGCTCAGCTTGAAGAAGACGCCCTTGCTGGTGCCGCCGCGGACGTAGGTGGCGGGGATTTTGACTTGGGGAACGTGGGGCATGGTTCGATTGATGAGCGGAAGCGTGGACGACGGCTTATGCACCGTCAGGAATTTCGGGTTCGACAAGGTAGGCCAGCAGCGCCAGCGATTCCTGCCAGCCCAGATAGCAGAACTCGACCGGGATCTCCGACGGAATGCCTTCCTGAACGATCTGCAGATCGGTGCCGCGCAGCAGCGGCTTGAGCGAAATCGTGACCTGCATTTCGCCTGGCATGTTCGGATCATCGAAATGATCGCTGTGGCGAATGCGCTCGTTCGGAACGAGTTCCGTGTACTTCGCGCTGAACGAGTGGCTGCTGCCAGTGCCGAAGTTGGTGAACGACATGCGATACCCGCCCCCGACCGTCGCGTCCATGCTGTGAACCTTGCCATGGAAACCATGAGGCGGAAGCCATTTGCAAAGGGCATCCGGATCAAGAAAGGCGCGATAGACCTTTTCAGGGGGAGCGCGGAGAACGCGCTGCAGCGTGATGGTTCCAGTCATGTCGAAAGCTCCTGTTCAATGCTCGTAGTAAAACAAGGCAGGGGTGCCGGCCGGGCAGGACGGCACCCCGATCCTCATTACATCGACGAACGAGACCCGCTCAAATCGACAATCTGGTCAATATTTCTCAAGCCGCCTTCGTCGACGCCAGGAAATCCATCGCGAAACGCTGCAACACGCCGCCCGCCTCATAGACCAGCACTTCCTCGTCGGAGTCCAGACGGCAGGTCATCGGCACTTCGATCCGCTCGCCGTTCTTGCGGGTGACGACCAGGGTCAAGGTGGTGCGCGGCGCCAGCTTGCCTTCGACGTCGTAGGTTTCGGTGCCGTCCAGCCCCAGGGTCAGGCGGGTGGTACCCGGCTTGAACTCCAGCGGCAGCACGCCCATGCCGATCAGGTTGGTGCGGTGGATGCGCTCGAAGCCCTCGGCGGCGATCACTTCGACGCCGGCCAGACGCACGCCCTTCGCCGCCCAGTCACGCGAGCTGCCCTGACCGTAATCGGCACCGGCGACGATGATCAGCGGCTGCTTGCGCGCCATGTAGGTCTCGATCGCTTCCCACATGCGCACGACCTTGCCTTCCGGCTCGATGCGCGCGAGTGAACCCTTCTTGACCTTGCCGTCGACCACGGCCATTTCGTTGACCAGCTGCGGATTGGCGAAGGTCGCGCGTTGCGCGGTCAGATGGTCGCCGCGGTGTGTGGCGTAGCTGTTGAAGTCCTCTTCCGGCACGCCCATCTTGTGCAGGTACTCGCCGGCCGCCGAGTCCATCATGATCGCGTTCGACGGCGACAGATGGTCGGTGGTGATGTTGTCCGGCAGCACCGCCAGCGGGCGCAGGCCCTTCAAGGTGCGGACACCGGCCAGCGCGCCTTCCCAGTACGGGGGGCGGCGGATGTAGGTGCTCATCTCGCGCCAGGCGTACAGCGGGCTGATCTTGGCGCCGTCATCGGCCTGCTTGCGGAACATCGGCTCGTAGACGGCGCGGAACTGCGTCGGGTTGACGCTCTTGGCGACCACGGCGTCGATCTCGGCGTCGGTCGGCCAGATGTCCTTGAGCGTGACCGGCTTGCCGCCCTTGTCGAGACCGAGCACGTCCTTCTCGATGTCGAAGCGCACGGTGCCGGCGATCGCGTAGGCGACGACCAGCGGCGGGCTCGCCAGGAAAGCCTGCTTTGCATACGGATGGATGCGGCCGTCGAAGTTGCGGTTTCCGGACAGCACGGCGGTCGCGTACAGATCGCGGTCGATGATTTCCTGCTGGATCTTGGGATCGAGCGCACCTGACATGCCATTGCAGGTCGTGCAGGCGAAAGCGACGATGCCGAAACCGAGCGACTCCAGTTCGCTCAGCAGCTGGGCGTCCTTCAGATAGCTTTCGACCACCTTCGAGCCAGGCGCCAGCGAGGACTTCACCCAGGGCTTGCGCGTCAGGCCGGCGCGGTTGGCATTGCGGGCGAGCAGACCGGCCGCGATCACGTTGCGCGGGTTCGAAGTGTTGGTGCACGAGGTGATCGCGGCGATGATCACCGCGCCGTCCGGCATCTTGCCGTCCGCTGGCAGTTCCCACGGGGCAGCGATGCCACGCTCGGCGAGTGCCGAGGTCGGCAGGCGCTTGTGCGGGTTCGACGGGCCGGCCATGTTGCGGACCACGGTCGACAGATCGAACTTCAGCACCCGCTCGTAGACCGCGGTCTTCAGATCATCGGCCCAGAGGCCGGTGTGCTTCGCGTACAGCTCGACCAGCTTGACCTGCTCGTCGTCGCGGCCGGTGAGCTTCAGGTAGTCGATGGTGTTCTTGTCGATGAAGAACATCGCCGCGGTGGCGCCGTATTCCGGGGCCATGTTGGAGATGGTCGCGCGGTCGCCCAAGGTCAGCGCCGAGGCGCCTTCGCCGTAAAACTCCAGATAGGCGCCGACGACCTTCTGCTGGCGCAGGAATTCGGTCAGCGCCAGCACCACGTCAGTCGCGGTGATGCCTTCGTGCGGACGGCCCGACAACTCCACGCCGGTGATGTCCGGCAGGCGCATCCACGAGGCGCGGCCGAGCATGACGTTCTCGGCTTCCAGGCCGCCGACGCCGATGGCGATGACGCCGAGCGCATCGACGTGCGGCGTGTGGCTGTCGGTGCCGACGCAGGTGTCCGGGAAGGCCACACCATCCTGCGTGTAGACCACCGGCGACATTCTTTCGAGGTTGATCTGATGCATGATCCCGTTGCCCGGCGGGATCACTTCCATGTTCTTGAACGCCTTCTTGGTCCAGTCGATGAAGTGGAAGCGGTCATCGTTGCGACGGTCTTCCACCGCCCGGTTCTTGGCGAACGCGTCCTTGTCGAAGCCGCCGTATTCCACGGCCAGCGAGTGATCGACGATCAGCTGCACCGGCACCACCGGGTTCACTTTCGCCGGATCGCCGCCCATGTCGGCGATCGCATCACGCAGACCGGCGAGGTCGACCAGCGCGGTCTGGCCGAGGATGTCGTGGCAGACCACGCGCACCGGGAACCAGGGGAAATCGAGGTCACGCTTGCGCTCGATCAGCTGGCCCAGGTAGGCCGCGACCTTTTCCGGCTCGCCCTTGCGCACCAGATTCTCGGCATGCACGCGCGCCGTGTACGGCAGCGTCGCGTAGGCGCCGGGCTTGATGGCATCGACGGCCGCGCGGGCGTCGAAGTAGTCGAGGGCGGTGCCGGGGAGGTTCTTGCGGTAGGCGGTGTTCATGGCTGTCTGTCGATGGCTTGTTGCGGGTCTCCCTCCCCCGCTCGCGGGGGAAGGCTGGGATGGGGGCGGTTGGGTCGAGCTGGCTTGCTGCAATCTTCCCG
>UEXO01000038.1_pt1 | contig 120153 bp, 105 predicted proteins | sample 4301131 | NCBI WGS metagenome assembly UEXO01 (sample SAMEA4773185, study PRJEB27434) | metagenome | biome: 2259; feature: agricultural soil; material: soil | place: USA | collected 2014-09 | depth 0.25 m | reverse complement strand
CTGAGGGCTACGCCCTCAGCCTCCAGCCCTGGTCAATTTTCAGTGCGCAGTGCTGGTCAACTTTCAATGCGCCGCAACAGTCATTAGGCGAAAAAGCTTGCCATGTGTTGGTGGCAAGCTTGTCACCGGATGGGTGCTCCCACACAACTTCAATCCCAACTCAAAGCCCCACCCGTCTGATACTCGGTAACCCGCGTCTCAAAGAAGTTCTTCTCCTTCTTCAGATCCATGACCTCGCTCATCCACGGGAACGGATTTTCGGCTCCCGGGTAGAGCTGCTTGAGGCCGATCTGCGAGCAGCGGCGGTTGCAGACGAACTTCAGGTAGTCGTTGAACTGGCCGGCGTTGAGGCCGAGCACGCCGCGCGGCATGGTGTCGTGGGCGTATTTGATTTCCAGTTCGGTGGCTTCGATCAGCATCGCGGCGATCTCTTCCTGGAACTTGGCGGTCCACAGGTGCGGATTCTCGATCTTGATCTGGTTGATCACGTCGATGCCGAAGTTCATGTGCATGGACTCGTCGCGCATGATGTATTGGATCTGCTCGGATACGCCGACCATCTTGTTGCGGCGGCCGAAGCTGAGCAGTTGCACGAAGCCGACGTAGAAGAAGATGCCTTCGAACACCACGTAGAACGCGATCAGGTCACGCAGCAGGCGCTGGTCGTTTTCCGGGGTGCCGGTGTGGAATTCCTGGTCGGCGAGGCTCTGCGTGAACGGCAGGCTCCAAGCGGCCTTGTCGTGGATGCTCGGCACTTCGCGGTACATGTTGAAGACTTCAGCTTCGTCGAGGCCCAAGGATTCAATGCAGTACTGGTAGGCGTGGGTGTGGATCGCTTCCTCGAAGGCCTGGCGCAACAGGTACTGGCGGCATTCCGGGTTGGTGAGGTGGCGATAGACGGCCAGCACCAGGTTGTTCGCGACCAGGCTATCCGCCGTCGAGAAGAAGCCGAGGCTGCGCTTGATGATCATGCGCTCGTCGTCGGTCAGGCCGTTCGGGTCTTGCCAGAGCGCGATGTCCGCACTCATGTTGATTTCCTGAGGCATCCAGTGGTTGTTGCAGGCGTCCAGGTACTTCTTCCAGGCCCATTCGTACTTGAACGGGACCAGCTGGTTGAGATCGGCGCGGCAGTTGATGATCTTCTTGTCGTCGACCTGGATGCGGCGGGCGCCGATGGTGATGTCTTCGAGCCCGGTGGCGCCGGATTCGACCTTGGCCTGCGGCGGCGTCAGCTTGAATTCGCTGGCTTCCGGGATGCGCGGCGTCGGTGCCGGCGTCGGCGTGGCGTAGACGGGGCGGGCGGCGGCTACGGCCGCGCGCGGGCTTGCGACGATCGGGTCGAGCGTCGGGGCGGGGTTTGCAGCGGGGGCGTCGTCCCAGTCCAGCATCGGTGAATCCTCTTGATTTAAGTGTCGGGTATCCGGTTCAGCGGGGACGGTAGGAGCGGTCCTGGCTGCCGGCAGTGATTGAAAATTGGCGGTACTGCAAAAACGAATTCGGTATTGCTGGGCAGGACGCAGCGGTCATGCCGGGTGCTGATTCTCTGGGCTGCGGCCGGGATTGGGTCCAAGCAGGAGCGGCATGCGATGCGCTGCGCTCAAACCAGTCTTGTCTGACCTCGTCCATCTGCCTTGCTCCAGCGAAGGGCCGATTGCCTATTCCGCCCGGTTCAGTCGGTCGGGTGGCGCGGCGGCTATTCGCGGTTTTGACCTCGCCGGCCGAGCTCCGGTTCGCGTTTTGGGCGACGTGGAAGCTGGCTTTAGATTGATCTTCGACCTGCTCGAAGTCAACCACGAAAACACGATCTATTGTGTTTCCTTCTCCTCCAAACACTACATATTGGGTTTTTCCTCCCCGGCAGGACGAGCTTGCCGGATCAGCCGACAAACGGCCGTGCCGGCTTCAGGCATCCCGTCGAAGGACAAAAAAGCCCCGGACGCGGGTCCGGGGCTCGAGCTTGCTGCCGGAGATGCCGGACCTCGCGGCCCGGTATCTCAGTATCGGCCAGGCTTACTGGCAGGCCTCGCAGTCCGGGTCGAGGATCGAGCAGACCTTCGGCGACATCGGCTCGCTGGCGGCAGCCAGCGAGGCCGGCTTGGCGGCCGGGGCCGTTTCCGACGACTTGCTGACGTTGTTCAGGCGGCCGTCCTGAATGGTGGTCTTCTCGGCGTGCGTCGCACCCAGTGTGCGCAGGTAATACGTGGTCTTCAGGCCGGACAGCCAGGCGTGGCGATACAGCTCGTCCAGCTTCTTGCCCGACGGTGCGGCCATGTACAGGTTCAGCGACTGGGCCTGGTCGATCCACTTCTGGCGCCGCGAACCGGCATCGACCAGCACCTTGGCATCGATCTCGAATGCGCACTTGTAGATCTGCTTGATCTCGGCCGGGATGCGGTCGATCTTCTGCACGCTGCCGTCGAAGTATTTGAGGTCATGGACCATGACTTCGTCCCACAGATCGAGCGCCTTCAGCTCGTTCGCGAGGTATTCGTTGACGACCGTGAAGTCGCCGGACAGGTTCGATTTGACGTACAGGTTCTGGTAGACCGGCTCGATCGACTGCGACACGCCGGTGATGTTGGCGATCGTTGCCGTCGGCGCGATCGCCATGGTGTTCGAGTTGCGGATGCCGGTGGTCTTGATCTGGGTACGCAGCGCGTTCCAGTCGAACTGGCCGGACTCCTTCGTGTCCTGACGCAGGTACTGGCCGCGGCCACCGTCACGGGCATCGGCGAGCAGCTTGATCGAGTCCAGCGGCAGGATGCCCTGATCCCACAGCGAGCCCTTGAAGCTGGCATAGGCACCGCGCTCGACGGCGAGATCGGCCGAAGCCTTGATCGCGTGGTAGCTGATCGCTTCCATCGAACGGTCGGCGAACTCGATCGCTGCCTCGGACTCGTACGGAATGCGCAGCTTGAACAGCGCGTCGTTGAAGCCCATCACGCCGAGACCCACCGGGCGGTGACGCAGGTTCGAGTTACGTGCCGTGGCCACCGAGTAGTAGTTGTACTCGATGACGTTGTCGAGCATGCGCATCGCCGTGGTGATCGTGCGCTGCAGCTTTTCGACGTCCAGCTTGCCGTCCACGATGTGCGCCGGCAGGTTCACCGAGCCGAGGTTGCAGACCGCGATTTCCTGGCCGGCCTTGGTGTTCAAGGTGATTTCGGTGCACAGGTTCGAGCTGTGCACGACGCCGACGTGCTGCTGCGGCGAGCGCAGGTTGCACGGGTCCTTGAAGGTGATCCACGGGTGGCCGGTCTCGAACAGCATCGACAGCATCTTGCGCCACAGATTCAGCGCCGGCAGACGCTTGAAGTTCTTGATCCGGCCCTGGTCGGCGAGCGCTTCGTACTCGGCGTAACGCACTTCGAACGCCTTGCCGTAGAGGTCGTGCAGGTCCGGCACTTCTTCCGGGCTGAACAGCGTCCACTGGCCTTCTTCCATGACCCGCTTCAGGAACAGGTCCGGCACCCAGTTGGCGGTGTTCATGTCATGGGTGCGGCGACGATCGTCACCGGTGTTCTTGCGCAGTTCGACGAACTCTTCGATATCGCGGTGCCAGGTTTCCAGGTAGCCGCAGACCGCGCCCTTGCGCTTGCCGCCCTGGTTGACGGCCACTGCCGTGTCGTTGGCGACCTTCATGAACGGCACGACGCCATTGGACTTGCCGTTGGTGCCCTTGATCCAGCCGCCCATGCCGCGCACCGGCGTCCAGTCGTTGCCGAGGCCGCCGGCAAACTTGGACAGCATCGCGTTGTCGTGGATGGCGTTGAAGATGCCGTGCAGATCGTCCGGGATCTGCGTCAGGTAGCAGGACGACAGCTGCGGACGCAGGGTGCCGGAGTTGAACAGGGTCGGCGTCGACGACATGAAGTCGAACGAGGACATCAGCTGGTAGAACTCGATCGCGCGCGCTTCGCGGTCGATCTCGTTCATCGCCAGGCCCATCGCCACGCGCATGAAGAAGGCCTGCGGCAGCTCGAAGCGGGTCTTGTTGCTGTGGATGAAGTAGCGGTCGTACAGCGTCTGCAGGCCGAGGTAGTCGAACTTGGCGTCGCGCTCCGGCAGCAGCGCACGGCCGAGCTGCTCGAGATCGAACAGGCACAGCTTCGAATCCACCAGCTCCAGCTCGGCAGCCTTGTGGATGAACTCGCGGAAGTAATCGGCGTACAGACTCTTCATGTCCTCGAAGGTCGGACGCGATTCCGGCATGCCGAGGAACTTCAGCGCTTCGTGGCGCATCGCGTCGCAGAGCAGGCGGGCCGACACATACGTGTAATTCGGCTCCTTCTCGATGCGGGCGCGGGCGGCGAGGGTCAGCGCCTGGCTCAGCTCGGTTTCGGAAATGCCTTCGTATAGATCACGGAGTGCGGAGGTCAGCACTTCGGCGGCGTCGACACCGGTCAGGCCGGCGCAGGCTTCGGAGACCACGCGCTGCAGGCGGGCTTCATTCAGCGGCAGCAGGCGGCCGTCGTCCATCTTGACGTTCAGCGTCGGCGCGACCACGGCAACGGTCTTGGTCGCGGCTTCGGCAGCACGGGCCCGGGCGCGCTCGTCGCGATAGATCACGTAGTCACGGGCGACCTTGTGCTCGCCAGCGCGCATCAGCGCCAGTTCGACCTGATCCTGGATGTCTTCGATATGCAGGGTGCCGCCGCCGGACAGGTGACGGGTCAGCGCATGGACGATCGATTGGGTCAGCTCTGCCACCTTGTCGCGAACCCTGGCGCTGGCGGCGGCCTGGCCGCCTTCTACGGCGAGGAAAGCCTTGGTCAGCGCGATCGCGATCTTGTTGGCATCGAAATTAGTCAATTTCCCGTTGCGACGGATGACTTTGATCGCGCCGGGGGCAGTTGCCGCCAGTTCGGCAGCGCTGGCGGCGGGCGCGGGATTCTGGCCGGCGGCGGTGGCGCGCACGGGCGACGGCGTAAGGTTTTGTGTTTGCATGTTTTTTGGAATCTCCCCAGACGGCGGGCGGTCTTTGGCAGACCCGGGACATCAATATATAGGGGTTAAAAATGCGGTCAACCCCAACATGATGTGTTTTGGCCTGTGGATCAGCCGGGGAGCGGCGGTGCAAAACCTGTGTATAAATAGCCTAAGCCAAGGTCGGGATTGCACTTGTCGACGTCGGACGCAGGGCCATCCGGACCTGGTGCGGTCGCCTGGAGCCGACAAACGGTTGGAGCTGAATTCCCGGCGGAAGCCGAAGCTGCGACGCGGGAGCGGTGCTGCTCAGGAACTGGCGCAGGATTTGCTGACAGCCCAGGGAAAATGTCGTCGGATTGCCGGAATTTTTCTAAATCGGCCCAAACGTGATCGTGGTCAAGGTTTATATGGGACTTCCTACAGGCTTCTCAAAACCGTGACATTCACTAAGCTACTCTTCAAGAACCTCGTACGAACAATCAAGTCTGTATCCCTCCTGCTCCTACCCCGAAACCAGGAAAACAAAAAATGATGCTGCTGCCTGTCCTTCTCGCCGGCGGTGCCGGCTCCCGGCTTTGGCCGTTGTCGCGTGAGCAGTACCCCAAGCAGTTCCTGGCACTGACCAACTCATTCAGCCTGCTGCAGAACACCGCGCTCCGCACCCAGATTCTTCCCAACGTCGTCGCGCCGCTGGCGGTGTGTGCCGAAGGTCATCGGTTCATCGTCGCCGAGCAGCTGCGCGCGGTGAACATGGGCCAGGCCAAGGTCCTGCTGGAACCGGAAGGCCGCAACACCGGTCCGGCGACCACCTGCGCCGCGCTGTGGGCGCTGGAAACCTACGGCCCGGAAACGGTGCTGTTCGTGATGGCTGCCGATCACACGATTCCTGATGAAGCGGCGTTCGCAAAGGCCTCGGCGATCGCCGTGGAAACCGCGAAGGCGGGCCATATCGTCAGCTTCGGCATTCAGCCGACCCACGCGGAAACCGGCTTCGGCTATATCAAGGCCGGCGAACCGCTGGCGGTTGATGGCGCCCGCGCGATCGCCGCCTTTGTCGAAAAGCCGCCGCTGGCCAAGGCCGAGGAATTCCTCAAGGAAGGCGGCTACTACTGGAACGGCGGCATGTTCCTGTTCCGGGCTGACGTTTTCCTGGCGGAAGTGCAGCGCCTGGAGCCGGAAATGCTGCTCGCTTGCGAACGCTCGCTGGCGAAGGCCAAGCGTGACGCCGATTTCGTCCGCCTCGACGGTCCTTCGTTCGGCGACGCCCGCAACGAGTCGATCGACTACGCGGTCATGGAAAAGACTGCGAAGGCTGCGCTTGTCGTGCTCGACGCCGGCTGGGATGACGTCGGTTCCTGGAATTTCCTCGCCAAGCTGCCGGCGGTCGACCCGCGCGGCAATCTGGCGCGCGGCGACGTCATGGTCGAAGACTGCGACGGCACCCTGGTACACGGCACCTCGCGCCTGGTCACCGTGCTCGGTCTGAAGGACACCGTGGTCGTCGAGACCGTCGATGCCGTGCTGGTCGCCTCGCGTGACCGTCTGCAGGACGTCAAGAAGGTCGTCACCCGGCTCAAGGCGGCGAATCGCAGCGAAGCGCTGGCCCGGCCGCGCGTCTATCGTCCTTGGGGCTGGTACGAAACGATCTCGCTGTCCGATCGCTTCCAGGTCAAGCGGATCATGGTCAAGCCGGGCGAGAAGCTGAGCCTGCAGATGCATCACCACCGCGCCGAGCACTGGGTCGTCGTCAAGGGCACCGCCCGCGTCACCAACGGCGAGCGGGTGTTCCTGCTCGGCGAGGACGAATCCACCTACATCCCGCTGGGCCATTCGCACCGCCTGGAAAACCCGGGCAAGGTGCATCTGGAACTGATCGAAGTGCAGTCCGGCAGCTATCTCGGCGAGGACGACATCGTCCGCTTCGAAGATGTCTACGGGCGCACGCCGGAATCGGCGGTCCTGCCCTGAAGCTCTGCGCCGGGGTGAATCCGCAACCTGCGTGATTCACCCCGGCGCAGCCCGCGGTCAGTCAGAGATCGCGTGCGGATCGATCCACCTCGAAAGTCCTAAAATAGATCTCTGGCGAGCGCTGTTCCGAGGATCAGGCGGTCGGGCAGCGCAGCCCCCACTTCAGGATGACGGTCTGGCGCGCCATCGGGCTGTTGCACGCTGGCTGTATCGAAGATCAGCGCTTCCGCACCAGCTACCTGCAGCACGCTCGCGGCATCGAAGCGCAGCCGGCGACACTCGGCGTCTAGACCGCGGCAGGTCAGCGAGCTGGCTGGACACGCCGTCCCGCCGCATCGACCACGGCTTCGCCGTCTTCCTTGGTGAACGCGCCCCGCTGCGCGGCCGGCAGCAGGTCGAGCACCAACTCCGACGGCCGGCACAGCCGTGTGCCCAGCGGGCTGACGACGATCGGTCTGTTGATCAGGATCGGGTGGGCGAGCATGAAGTCGAGCAGCTCGGCGTCAGTCCATTTCACATCGGCAAGGCCGAGTTCCTCGTAGATGCCGCCCTTGTTGCGCAGCAGCGCCCGCAGCGGCTGGCCGGTCCTTGCGATCAGGTCGATCAGTGTCGCGCGATCCGGCGGCGTCTTCAGGTATTCGATGACGGTCGGTTCGATGCCGGCATTTCGGATCATCGCCAGCGTGTTGCGCGAGGTTCCGCAGGCGGGGTTGTGATAGATGGTGACGCTCATGGTCAGGTAGCCCGTTCGGTGTTGGGGACGAGGAAGACCGGCAGTTCATCGGCCGGCTTCTCGGCCAGCTCCGCGGCGGTCAGCCGCGCGTAGATCTCGACGAGATTGCCGTCCGGGTCGTGTAGCCACAGCTCGTGCAGAGGCGTGCCTTTCCAGGTGGTGCGCGGCGGCTTCTCGACGTGCACGCCGGCCGCCCGGGCCCGGTGGTAGGCCTCGATCACCTCGGCACGGCTGCCGACGCCAAGGCCCAGGTGATACAGCGTGTCGTGGTGCAGCTCCTTGCCATCCGACACCAGCAGCACGAAGTTCAGGTTCAGCTCCGGGCGTACGAAAGTCGCATAGCGGTGCGTCCACTCCTTCGGCCAGCCGTTCAGCAGCCAGGCGTAGAAGCCGGTGCTGCGGGCCAGATCGCCGACCCGGATGCTGGTGTGGAACTCCTCCGTCCCTGCAGGACCACCGGCAAGGCCCCGCAGTGCTTTCAGAACGCGAAGCCTTTGCTCGATCTGATCCCTTGCGGTGCGGAATGCCGCCAGTGCCTTGTCGCGTTCGATGACGGGATCGACACCGGCCGGATCGGCGATCGGCCAGTGCAGGCGTTGCACCTGCCCAGGCAGGATCGGACAGACTTCGTCGGCGCACAGCGTCACGACCAGGTCGAAGCGGGCTGCATCGAGCGCATCAACGGATTTCGAGCGCTGCGCGCTGATATCGATGTCGAGCTCGCCCATCGCTTCCACGGCCAGCGGATTCAGTTGCGATGGCCGTGATCCCGCGCTGACCACCTCGACCTCGCTGCCGAAAAGGACGCGGGCCAGGCCTTCGGCCATCTGGCTGCGAGCCGAGTTGGCCACGCAGAGAAACAGGATGCGGTTCATGGTCATGAGCTCGCGCGTGCGGGCGCTTGCCGCTCGTACCAGGGCTGGCTGTGCCTGACGATGGCCACCACCGACAACATCACGGGTACTTCGATCAGCACGCCGACCACGGTGGCCAGCGCCGCGCCGGATCGGAAGCCGAACAGGCTGATCGCCGCGGCGACCGCCAGTTCGAAGAAATTGCTGGCGCCGATCAGTGCCGAGGGGCCGGCCACGCAATGCACTTCGCCGCTGGCGCGGTTGAGCAGGTAGGCCAGGCCGGCATTGAAATAGACTTGGATCAGGATCGGCACCGCGAGCAATGCGATCACCAGCGGCTGCTCGAGGATGGCCTCGCCCTGGAAGCCGAACAGCAGCACCAGGGTTGCCAGCAGCGCGACCGCCGCATCGCCGCCACGGGCGAGCAGGGCACGGCGCAGGATCTGCGAGGCGATCACCGGCACCACGATGTACAGGCCGACCGACAGCAGTAGCGTCGCCCAGGGCACGGTGATCGCCGACAGCCCCAGCAGCAGGCCGACGATCGGCGCGAAGGCCACCACCATGATCGCGTCATTCAAGGCCACCTGGCTGAGCGTGAATACCGGTTCGCCTCGGCACAGGTTGCTCCAGACGAACACCATCGCCGTGCACGGCGCGGCGGCGAGCAGGATCAGGCCGGCGATGTAGGAATCGATCTGCGCGGCCGGCAGCCAGGGCCGGAACCAGTGACCGACGAACAGCCAGGCGAGCAGCGCCATCGAGAACGGTTTCACCGCCCAGTTGATGAACAGGGTCACGCCGATCCCGCGCCAGTGACGACCGACCTCGCGCAGCGCGCCGAAATCGATGCGCAACAGCATCGGGATGACCATCAGCCAGATCAGCCCGGCCACCGGCAGGTTGACCCGGGCGATCTCCGTCGCACCAATGGTTTCGAACAGCGCCGGCAGCAGGTGGCCGAGCGTGATGCCGACGACGATGCAGACGATGACCCAGAGGCTCAGGTAACGCTCGAACAGGGACATGCGATTCGTGAGCCTGTAGGTCGAAGGTCAGCAGCAGCCGCTGTTTGGCGTGCAGCCGCTTTCGCCGAGGCGGACGCGCGGCTTCGGCTGGGGCTGCGGCGTGCAGGCAGCTGAGACTGTGGCGGCGGCGGCCGGCACGCAACAGGCGCCGGCCGCCGCCTCGTCCGGCACGTCCTTCGAGTCGCCGAACACCGGGATGCTGTCCAGAGTGTGGAAGGTTTCCCAGGCGATGCCCTGCGGATCGCGGGTCCAGTACTTGTCGCTTTCGGCGTAGCAGCAGGACGCGGCGGTCTGGTCGATGGCGGCGATGCCGGCGCTGGCGACCTGGGCGCGCAGCCCGGCGAGTTCCTGTTCGGATTCGACCTGCAGGCCGAGGTGGTTCAGGCCGGCCTTGCCGCCGCGCTGCGAAATTGCGAAGTTGATGCGTGGGTCGTTGAGCATCCACTTCGCGTAATCGGGCTTGGTCACGGTCGGCGGCGCTCCGAACACGGCGCTGTAGAAACCGATGTTGGCGGCGAGGTCATCGACCGCGACATGGACATGGAAGCGTTTCAAGGGCGGCTCCGGGAGCTTCAATCGTGAGTGGCGGGACAGCAGCTGGTCGGCAGTTTGGCGACGGTCAGACAGTCGGCGGCGGTACCGCGGCAACAGTTGGCAGTCAGGAAAGCGAGCAGGGCGTTCATCTGCTCGTAATTCGCTGAATAGATGACGTAGCGGCCGTCCTGCCGGGAGGCGACCAGTCCGGCGTGCAGCAATTCCTTCAGATGAAAGGACAGGGTCGCTGGCGCCACCGACAGGTGCTCGGCAATGCGGCCGGCTGCCAGGCCCTCGGGGCCGGCCTCGATCAGCGCCCGGTAGACCGACAGACGGGTCTCCTGAGCCAGCGCGGCGAGGGAAGTCACGGCGGTTTTAATTTCCATATTTCAACATTAATCGAAATATTGAATTAATGACAAGCCGGCCATTGCCGTGTTCGTCCGGATAGCGCCGCCGGTACAGTGGGGCATGGCTGTCCTGCGAAACGCTCTGCCGCTGCCGCCCCCGGCCTTCCATTTCGTGCTCGGCCACGAGACCCGGGCGTTGGTGCGCCCGATCCGGCCATCTGACCTTGCCACGTTAGTCAGCGGGTATGCCCACCTGTCACCGCAGTCCAGGCATCTGCGCTTCTTCGCGCAGGCTTCCGAGTTGAGCGCGAAGCAGCTCGATTTCCTGACCCATCCCGACCACCGCAGCCACGAAGCCTGGGGGGCGCTGGATCTGAAATACGCGGCGCCGACCGGTATCGGCGTCGCCCGCTATGTCAGCCTGCCGGAGCGGCCAGGGGTTGCCGAAGTGGCGCTGACCGTGGTCGACGCCTACCAGCGTATCGGCGCCGGCTCGCTGCTCCACGCTTGTCTGCACCTGACGGCGTCGCGGCACGGATACCAGACCTTCTGGTACGACGTGCTGTGGGAGAATTCCGGCTTCCTGCGTTACCTGAAATCGCTGGGCGGCAAGATGGTCGGCCTGGAAAGTGGTGTCGCCAGCATCGAGATGCCGGTCTATGCCTCCGCGATCGAGGTGCCGCAGAACGATGGCACGGCGATGCGCTTCGCCCGCCTGATGCACGATGTGATGACGGCCACTCCGGTCGACGCCTGAGCGCGGCTCCCTTTCTCCTGTTCGTGCATGACCACACCAATCATTCGCTGGCGCGACACCCTGCCGCCGTCGATACGCCCGTATGCCGAAGGCGCGCCACTGGCAGCGCTGCTGCTCGGCATCTCGTCCGGTTTCCCGTACGCGATGATCGGCGCGACCCTGACCACCCGCCTGGCCCAGGACGGCATCAATAAGCGCACGGTCACCGCGTTCTCGCTGGCCTTCCTGGTCTACAACTTCAAGTTCCTGTGGGCGCCGCTGGTCGACCAACTGCGTCTGCCGCTGCTCGGCCGTTTCGGCCAGCGGGTGTCCTGGCTGTGGCTGGCCAGTGCCCTGGTCGCAGCGGCGACCATCTTCCTCGGCCTGGTGACGCCGGCCGATGGTCTGCCGCTGATGGCCTTTGCGGCGATCGCGCTCGGCGCTGCCGGCGCGACCTTCGACATCGTCATCGACGCCTACCGCATCGAGTTGCTGACCCCGGAGCAACTGGGTGTCGGCTCCGGCATGTCGCAGTACGGCTGGCGCATCGGCTCGGTGACCGCAGGCTCGCTGGCGCTGCTGGTCGCGGCCGATGGCGGCTGGGCGCTGGCCTACGGCCTGTGCGCGGCGCTGGTGCTGCCGGCGGCGGCGGTTGGCCTGCTGATGGGCGAGCCGGCGCGGCGCCGGGCGCCGCTCGCGGCCCGCGGTTTCCGCCAGGGCGTCGACGCGGTGATCGGCCCGTTGGCCGAGTTCTTCCGCCGTCGCGGCGCCTTTCTGGTGCTGCTGTTCGTGCTGCTGCACAAGATCGGCGACACCCTGGCCAACCTGACTCTGCGCCTGCTGCTCAACGATCTGCAGTTCAGCAACGACGAGATCGCCAAGTACGACGTCGGCTTCGGTTTCATCGCCTACCTGGTCGGCATCTTCATCGGCGGCGTTCTCTACGCGCGGCTCGGGCTGAAGCGCTCGGTGCTGCTGGCGCTGCTGCTGATGGCGGTGTCGAACCTGAGCTTCGCTGCCCTCGCTGCGATCGGCCACAGTCCCTGGTTCCTGGCGTTCACCATCGGCTTCGAGAACACCGCCAGCGGCATCGGCGGCGTGGTGATCGTCGCCTACCTGTCGGCGCTCTGTTCGCTGAACTTCACGGCAACGCAGTTCGCGCTGCTGTCGGCGGCGGCCTCGATCGTCGGCCGGGTGCTGACCGGCTCGACCGCCGGCGCGATGATCGAAGCGCTCGGCTATGTCGAGTTCTACGTGCTGACGACCCTGATCGCGCTGCCCGGCGTATTCCTGTTCGCCTGGATGTGGCGCGCGGGCCTGATCGACAGTTCGATCGCCGACAACGAGCGCGCCAATGCCGAATCGGCGGATCCGTGATCAGTCGGCGTAATCGATGACCACCGGTGCGTGGTCGGAGAACTTGACGTCCTTGTAGACATGGGCGGACAGGATCCTCGAGGCCAGCGATGGCGTGACGATCTGGTAGTCGATGCGCCAACCGACATTGTTGGCGTAGGCGTTGCCGCGATTCGACCACCAGCTGTAGGCCTCGCCTTCCATCGTCGGATGCCGGTACCTGAAGCCATCGACGAAGCCGACGCCATTCGCGTCCAGGCCGAACAGGGTGTCCAGCCAGGCGCGCTCGTGCGGCAGGAAGCCGGAGTTCTTCTGGTTCGAGCGCCAGTTCTTGATGTCGATCTTGGTGTGGGCGATGTTCCAGTCGCCGCAGATCACGTAGTCGCGGCCGCTGGCCTTCCATTCGCGCAATTTCGGCAGGAAGAAGGCCAGGAAGCGGTCCTTCGAGGCCTGGCGCTCCGGGCCGGACGAACCGGACGGCAGGTAGAGCGAGACCACCGACAGATTGCCGTGGCGCAGTTCCAGGTAGCGCCCCTCGTCGTCGAATTCGGCTTCGCCAAGCGTGTCGAGCACGGCGTCCGGCTGCTGCTTCGAGTAGATCGCCACGCCGGCATAACCCTTCTTCACCGCGCTGCGGAAATGCGCGTAATAGCCGGCCGGTTCGAACAACGGGTCGCTGGCCAGGTCCTCGATCTGCGCCTTGGTTTCCTGGATGCAGACGTAGTCGGCGTCGATCACCTTCAGCCAGTCGAAGAAGCCCTTCTTGGCGGCGGAGCGGATACCGTTGGTGTTGATCGAGACGATGCGCATGACGATGAAGGCGAGGGGCCGGACGGTCGGCGCGGCCATGCTAGCGCAGCGGCGTTGCCGTTTTGGCGCGGCAAAACCGGGCGGCTGTGCGAAACTTTCGGCCCGTCGGCCGCCGCGCGCGGCCATCCCGCTCTCGCTGTCTCACGCCATCGGACCCGCATGAAGCCGTACCAGACCACGTTCCTCGATCTCGCCCTGCAGGCGGAAGTGCTGAAGTTCGGCAGCTTCACCCTGAAGTCCGGCCGCATCAGCCCGTACTTCTTCAACCTCGGCCGCATCTCCTCGGGTGCCGCGCTGCGCGCACTCGGCAAGGCATATGCCGAGGCGCTGATCGCCCACGGCATCGAGTTCGACCTGCTGTTCGGCCCGGCCTACAAGGGCATTCCGCTGGCCGCGGCAGTCGCCATCGCCTACGCCGAGCTGACGGGTCGCGATATCCCGTTCGCCTACAACCGCAAGGAAGCCAAGGACCACGGCGAAGGCGGCGTGCTGGTCGGTGCCGAGGTCGCCGGACAGCGGGTGGTGGTGGTCGACGATGTGCTGACCGCTGGCACCGCGCTGCGCGAGTCGCACGCGCTGCTGAGTCGTGCCGGTGCCCGACCGGTTCTGGCGATAACTGCCCTGGATCGTCAAGAAGTCGGCGCCAACGGCCGTTCCGCGGTCGCCGAACTCGTTGAAAAGACGGGGCTTGCGGTGGTGTCGCTGGTCACGGTCCAGGACTTGCTCGGCTACCTGCATGAACAGGGTGGACGAGCCGATGTGGTTGCCGCGATTGCCGATTACCAGCAGCGCTATGGCGTTGCCTGAAGCGCCGGGCGCCGCCCGCCGCCGCCTGACCGGGCTGCTGCTGGCGGTGCTGCTGGCGGCGCCGCTGCTGGCCGTCGAGGCCGCGCCGGCGCACCAGTCGCGCAAGGCGCCGGTGCAATGCTGGCAGGACGACCGCGGCCAGCGAGTCTGCGGCGATGTGGTGCCGCCGGCGGAGGCGCGCCGCCAGCGCGAACTGGTCGACCAGCGCGGCGTCACCAAGAAAGTGCTGCCGGCGCAGAAGTCGGCGGCCGAGGCCGAAGCCGCGGCGCGCAGCCAGCGCGACCGCGAACAGGGCCTGGCCTATGACCGCTATCTGCTGCAGGCCTACACCAGCGTCGCCGACATCGAACGCACCCGCGACGAACGCCTGGCGGTGCTCGACGGCCGTCTGCGGCTGGCCGAAAAATCGCTGGGCGACACCGAGGCGACCTTGCGCGACCTGAACCAGCGGGCGGCCGCGAAGCCGGACAGCGGCGAACCGGCCAATCCGAAGCTGCGTGCCAGGATCGACGAGTTCAACGCCGCGAAGATCGACAGCGCCGAGGCGATGAAGCGCATCCGCAGCGAGCGCGAAAAGATCAGCGCCGACTTCGCCCGCGACATCCTCCGCTACCGCGAACTGCGTCCGGCAGCCGGCGGCTGAGTTCGCGTCGAAGCGGCCGCCGACGCTGGCGGCGGCCCGGTTCACAGCCGGCGCTGGAATCGCCGACAATGCTGGGAACCTTGATCATCCCCGCCAAAATTCCCTCGCTGTCGATGTCGGTCCAGCTCTACCTTGCTTCGCGTTCGCCCCGTCGCGCCGAGTTCCTTGCGGCGCTAGGGCTGCGCCATGCTCTGATTGCCGCCGATGTCGTCGAGCAGCCGAAGCCCGGTCAGTCGCCGCTGGCCTACGCGCTGGAAACGGCGACCGCCAAGGCGCGTGCCGGCGCTGCCAACGCGCTGCTGGCGATTCCGGTGCTCGGTGCCGACACCGATGTTGCGATCGATGGCCAGATCCTCGGCAAGCCGAGCGATGCCGATGACGCCGTGGCGATGCTGATGCGTCTGGCCGGGCGCAACCACCAGGTGGTCAGCGCCGTCGCCGTGGTGCTCGGCGAACGCCTGGAAACGGTCGCCACGGTCACCGAGGTGATGTTCGGCGATATCGATCCCGCCGACGCCCGCGCCTATGCCGAGTCTGGAGAGCCGCTCGACAAGGCTGGTGCCTACGGCATCCAGGGCTACGCCGCGCGCTGGGTGCGCAGGATCGAAGGCAGTTACACCGGCGTGGTCGGCCTGCCGCTCTACGAGACGGCGGAATTGCTGGGCCGCTTTGGTGTCCGAGCTTCGCGCCTTCCTCCGGGGCTGCCGCCCGTTGAGAGGCTGCTCAGCGGTGCCATTCAAGGCACCGCTGAAAGCTCGCAGCCTCTCAAACCGCAATGAGCACCGAAATCCTCGTCAACATCGGCCCGCAGGAAACCCGCGTGGCCCTGGTCGAAGGCGGCGCGACCCAGGAAATCTACGTCCAGCGCGCCGCCCGCCACGGCCTGGTCGGCAACATCTACAAGGGTGTCGTGGTCCGGGTACTGCCGGGCATGCAGGCGGCGTTCGTCGATCTCGGACTGGACCGCACCGCCTTCCTGCACGTCGCCGACATGGTCGCCAGCGAGAACAATGCCGGACCGCTGCCGCCGGTCGAGAAGCTGCTGCATGAAGGCCAGGAAGTGCTGGTGCAGATCCTCAAGGACCCGATGGGGACCAAGGGCGCGCGGCTGACCACCCTGCTGTCGATCCCGTCGCGCTACCTGGTGCTGATGCCGTTCGAGAAGCACGTCGGCGTCTCGGCGCGCATCGAGGACGAAACCGAGCGCGCGCGGCTCAAGGGCCTGCTCGAAAAGCTGGTGCCGGAGCTGTCGCCGAACTGGGGCGTGATCGCCCGGACCGCCGCAGAAGGTGCCGACGAAGACGGCCTGCGCCAGGATTTGAGCTTCCTGACCCGGCTGTGGATGAGCGTCAACCAGCAGACCCAGTTCGCCAAGCCCGGCCATCTGGTGCATGGCGACCTGCCGCTGTCGATGCGCATCCTGCGCGACCTGCTCGGCACCGCGGTCGAGCGCATCCGCATCGATTCCGTCGACGAAGCCCGCCGCGTGCAGCAGTTCGCCAAGGTGTTCGTGCCGTCGGCGGCGGCGAAGATCGAGGCCTACTCCGGCCACGCGCCGATCTTCGACCTGTACGGTGTCGAGGATGAATTGAACCGGGCGCTGGAGCGCAAGGTCGATCTGAAGTCGGGTGGCCATCTGGTCATCGACCAGACCGAGGCGATGACCACCATCGACGTCAACACCGGCGCCTTCACCGGCCACCGCAATCTCGAGGAAACCATCCTCAAGACCAATCTCGAAGCCGCTGGCGCGATCGCCCGGCAGCTGCGTCTGCGCAATCTCGGCGGCATCATCATCATCGACTTCATCGACATGAAGGCCGAGGAACACCGGGCCCAGGTGCTGCGCACGCTGGAAAAGGAAATCGCCCGCGATTCGGCGCGCACCCACGTCTATCCGTTCTCGCCGCTCGGTCTGGTCGAGATGACGCGCAAGCGCACCCGGGAAAGCCTCGGCCACATCCTCTGCGAGCCCTGCGCCGCCTGCGACGGCCGCGGCGTGGTCAAGACCGTCGAAACGATCTGCCACGAGATCGCCCGCGAAGTTCAGCGTGCCGCGCGCCTATACGAGCCGAAGGCCTTTCTGGTGCTCGCTCATCCGCGGGTCATCGAACGCCTGCAGGAAGAGCAGAGCGGCGGCCTCGCCGAACTGGAAGCGAGCCTGAAGCGACCGATCAAGCTGCAGGCCGAGTCGCACTACTCGCAGGAAACCTTCGACGTGGTGCCTGTGTGAGGTGCAGCAGTGGCCTGTGGCTGGTGGTCAGAGGTCGGTGCGGCAAAGGCAGTGACAGGTTGCACCCGCATCGAACAGACCTTGAGCCGTCGACCGCTGACCGTTCGCGCCGGCGCCGGCCATGAAGCTCGCCGCCAAGCGCTGGTGGACACGGCTGGTGAGCTTGCTGGCGCTGTTGCTGGTGGCCATCGCGACCATCAGTCTCGGCTTCCGTGTGCTGGTCGACGCCGTTCCTGGCTATCGCGGCAACCTCGAAGATTTTGTCGCCGCCAGCGTCGGCCATCCGGCGCGGATCGGCACCATGGCGCTGACCTGGCGTGGCTTGAGCCCGACGCTTGAACTGCACGAACTGGCGCTGCTCGACGGCCAGGGCAAGGCCTTGCTCGAAGCGCGCAAGCTCCGGCTCGGCATCAGCCTCGGCCGCCTGATCGCCGGCCCGCGGGTTCCAGACCGTGTCGAGGCCGAAGGGCTGCAGCTGGTCGCCCGTGCCGAGGCCGACGGCCGCTTGCGCCTCGAAGGCGTCGAACTGACCGGTAACGGCGACCGTTCGCTGGCCGACGATCTCGCCCGCTACACCGAGCTGCGTCTGCGCAACTGCGGCCTGCGCCTGCACGACGCCCGGCTCGCCGACCCGGCGCCGCTGGATTTCCTGCTCGAAGAAGCGCAGCTGCGCCACGGCCGTTCCGGCTATTCGGTCAATGCCGTGCTGCGGCCGCCGTCCGGGCTGGCGCGGCGCGCGCGCCTGAGCGCATTGATCGCCGGCGACCTCGCGCAGCCGGACAGCCTCGCCGGTCGCTGGACGTTGAACGTCGACGATCTCGCCGGCTGGCCCTGGCTGGCGGCCGGCCTCAAGCCGGGTGTGCAGGTGGCGCTCGACGGCGCCCGGCTGCGGGTCGACGGCCGCGTCGAAGCCGGCCGGCTCGGCGTGCTGCAGGCCGCGCTCCAGCTGCGCGAAGCTTCTGCCCGCAGCGGCGATGAGACGCTGGCGCGGGTTACGGACGTCGATATCGAGGCGCGCTTCGAGCCGGCCGCCGACGGCTGGCGGCTGCAGCTGCCGAAGGCCAGCCTGAGCGGCGCTCGCGGTGCCTGGTCGCTGGCCGGGCTCGACGCCAGCCGGGCCGCCGACGGCAGTGTCAAGCTCGGCGTGCCGCTGCTGCGCCTCGACGACGTCGCGCCCTGGTTCACTGCCTGGCGCGAGCTGCCGGCGGCGCTGGTCCGGCTGCGCGATGCCGAAGGCGATCTGCAGGCGCTGAGCCTGATGCTCGGGCCGCCGGCCGGTGCCGCGCCGCGCGCGCTGGATCTGCGGGCCCGGCTGGCCGGCGTCGGCCTCGCCAGCCGCGAGGAGCAGGACGGCGTCACCGGCATCGCCGGCGAGCTGATCGCCAGCCGCGACAGTGGTCTGATCCGCCTCGCCGGCACGCCGGTCGTGCTGCATCTGCCGCGGGTCTTCGAGCAGCCGCTGCCGGTCGATGCGCTGCACGGCGAGCTGCGCTGGCAGCGCAGCGGCGACGACTGGCTGCTCGACGCGCCGGCGCTCGAGCTGGTGCTCGGCGCGACCGAGGTCCGCGGCAGCGTGGCGCTGAGCCTGCATCCGGATCGGGTGCCGGATCTGAAGCTGCTGCTGGATCTTAAATCCGACGAAGTCGCTGCACTGAAGCCCTGGATGCCGAAGAACTGGGGCGAGCACACCCGCGCCTGGCTCGACCAGGCGCTGCGCGAGGCGAAAGTCAGCGGCGGCGAGCTGCGCATCGATGCTCCGCTGACGCCACGCGCCGCCGACAACCGTCCGACCCTGCCCTGGGAGCTGAAACTGAAAGTCAGCGACGGCGTGCTCGCGTTCGCGCCGGACTGGCCGGCCGCCGAAGCGATGTCGGCCGAGCTGCACTTCCACGACGGCGGCCTCGACATCGACGCCAGCGAGGGGCGGATCAGCAAGCTTGCGGTGACCCGCCTGCACGCCGGTATCGCCGATCTGTTCGTGCCGCGGCTGGAGCTGGATGCCGCTTTCGACGGTGACGCCGCCGATCTCTATCAGCTGCTCCGCGACTCGCCGCTGAAGGCGCGGGTGTCCGGCCTGCTGGCGCGCACCGAAGCGAGTGGCCCGGCGTCGGCGACCTTGGCCTTGCGCCTGCCGCTGAACATCGCCCAGCCGCCGATCGATGCCAGCGGCGTGCTCAGCCTGCGCGATGCCGAGCTGCGCATCCGCGGCCTGCCGGAGCCGCTGCGCAAGCTCAACGGCGACCTGGCCTACGGCCGCTCGATCAGCGCCGAGCATTTGACCGCGAGCTTGTACGACACCGCCATCGAGGCACGGATCCGCGCCATCGAGCCGGTGCCGGACCCGGTGCTGAGCGCCAGCTTCGAGCTCGAACCGGGGCGCGACGCCGGCCTCGCCTCGGTGTACATCCCGGCCTGGCTGCGCGCCGGCCTGAGCGGCAGCACGACGATGAACCTGCGCCTGCCGCTCGGCGGGCCCGACAACGGCCAGCTGTCGCTGGCCGGCGATCTCCAGGGGGTGGCGTCGAGCCTGCCGGCGCCGCTGGCCAAGACGGTCGGCGAGGCACTGCCGGTGGCGGTCGAGCTGAGCGGCGACGGCGGCGTCAGCCGGCTCGGCATCCGGGTCGCCGATCAGCTGCGCGTCGGCCTGCGCCTCACCGACGACGGCACCACCACCCGCACTCGCGGTATCGAGGTGCGGCTGGGCAGCGGCACGGCGATGCCGCGCGCCGATGCCGAAGGCCTGGTCGTCAGCGGCACACCGGAACAGTTCGATCTCGGTGGCTGGATCGCCGTGATCGGCGGCATCGGCGCCGGCGCCGGCGGCGGCGATGGCGGGCCGCGCTTCCTGAGCGCCGACATCGACGCCGGTCAGGTGACGCTGCGCCGCCTGCGGTTCGGGCCGACCCGCCTGGTCGCGCTGCCCGACGGCGACGGGCTGACGGTGCGGTCCACCGGTGCGGCGACCGGCGAAGTGCAGTGGCAGCCGGGCAACGGCGGCAGCGTCGTCGGCCGGCTGGCGGCGCTGGCGCTCGATGCCTTCCCGCCATTGCCGCCGGCCGTCCCCGGCGAGGCACCGCCGGACTCGCCGTTCGATCCGACCAAGGCGCCGGTCTTCGATCTCGACATCGAAGCACTGAGCCTCGGCGGCGTCGAGCTCGGCCGTCTGAACCTGGCCACCGCGCGAGTCGACGATGGCCAGCGCATCGAGCGCCTGGCGCTGTCCGGCGGCCGCCTGCAGGCGAACGCCAGCGGCTTCTGGCTGCGTCGCGCGCTGTCAGGCGTCGACGCCTCCAGCGCCGACCTGAGCTTCGACCTCCATACCGATGAGATCGGCGAGGTGCTGCGGGTGTTCGGCTACACGCCGAACCTGATCGCCAAGGCCAGCCATTTCAGCGGCGCCGTGGTCTGGCCGCGGGTGCCGGCCGGGCTGGAGCTGTCGCAGGCGGAAGGGAGCATCGACATCGACGTCGAGCGCGGCTCGCTGAAAGCGGTGGAGCCGGGCGCCGGCCGCGTGCTCGGCCTGGTCAACCTGTACGCGCTGCCGCGGCGGCTGTTGTTCGATTTCCGCGATGTGGTCGCCGACGGCCTCGGCTTCGATCGGCTCAAGGGCAGCTTCAAGCTCGCTGCCGGTGACGCGGTGACCGACAACCTGAACATCGACGGACCGTCGCTGAAAGTCGAGATGCGCGGGCGCATCGGCCTCGCGGCGCGCGACTACGACCAGAAGGTCACCGTGTTCCCGGACATCTCGACCGGCGTCACCCTCGGCGCAACCCTGCTTGGCGGGCCGATCGCCGGCGGCATCCTGCTGGTCGCCCAGCAGCTGTTCGACAAGCCGTTCAACCAGCTTGGCAAGTTCAGTTACCGTGTCACCGGCAGCTGGGACGATCCGACGGTGCTGAAGACCGGCGAAGCGCCCGCTGCGCCACCCGCCGCCACCATTCCCGTCGACGCCCGCAATGGCTGAACCCGCGCCCGCTGCCGATCCGACCACAGCCTCAGCGCCAGCTGCAGCCAAGGCGCCGCCGTCCTGCCCGCCGATGATCGCGGCGATCCAGATGAACTCGACGCCGGTGGTCGCCGACAACCTGGCGACCGCCGCGCGCCTGCTCGCCGACGCCGCCGAAGCCGGCGCGGTGCTCGCGGCACTGCCCGAGAATTTCGCGATCATGGGCGTCAAGGAGACCGACAAGCTCGCCCACGCCGAAGCGTTCGGGCGTGGCCCGATCCAGGACTGGCTGGCCGAAACCGCGCGGCGACTGGGGCTGTGGATCGTCGCCGGCACGGTGCCGGTGGCGGTCGACGGAGACCCGGGCCGGGTCTGGGCAGCGAGCCTGGTGGTCGACACCAACGGCGAACGCCGTGGCCGCTACGACAAGATCCACCTGTTCGACGTCGACGTGCCGAGTGCTACCGGCGAGCGCTACCGTGAATCGCGGACCATCGCCCACGGTGATCCTGCCGGCTTCGCGGTGGTCGACACGCCGGCCGGCAAGCTGGGGCTGTCGGTCTGCTACGACCTGCGTTTCCCCGAGCTGTACCGGGAGCTGGCCGCGCGCGGGGCGGAAATCCTTTGCGTGCCGGCGGCGTTCACCGCCAGGACCGGTCTCGCGCACTGGGAAATCCTGCTGCGGGCGCGGGCGATCGAGAATCAGGTCTATGTGCTCGCGCCCGGCGAAACCGGCGTTCATGCCGGCGGTCGCCAGACCTGGGGTCATTCGATGATCGTCGGCCCCTGGGGCGAGATGCTTGGCTGCGTCGCCGAAGGCGAGGGCATGGTCGCCGCCGAAGTCGACCTGCCGGCGCTGCATGCCCTGCGCGCCGGTTTCCCGAACCTGTCGCAGCGCCGGATCGGCCTCTGATCGGCCTTCCGGGCTTGCATCTGGCGCGATCCGCCGCATCCTGTTCCTACTTCAATCTTTTCCGAAACATTCCCGATGACCACTGCGTTGACGCTTGCCCGAGCCGCCCTGCTCGATCCCGCCGCCCTCGATGAAGGCGCGATCCAGCGCGTGCTCGGCGGTTTGATGAAGCCGGGCATCGATGCCGCCGATCTGTACTTCCAGAACTCGGTATCGGAGTCCTGGTTCTTCGAGGACGGCATCGTCAAGTCCGGCTCCAACCACACCGAGCAGGGCGTCGGCGTGCGCGCGATCAGCGGCGAGAAGACCGGCTTCGCCTATTCCGACGAGCTGAGCCTGCCGGCACTGGTCGATGCCAGCGGCGCGGCGACCGCGATCGTCCGCGCCGGCCAGAGCAATCAGCTGGGCATGCTGGTGGCACCGAATCCGAAGGCGCTGTACCCGGCCGAGAGCCCGCTCGACAGCTGGCCGACCGAGAAGAAACTGGAATTGCTGAAGCGCGCCGATGCGGCCGCACGGGCGATCGATCCGCGCATCACTCAGGTGATGGTGTCGCTGGCGGCGACCCACGACATCGTCATGGTCGCTGCCGCGGACGGCACCTTGGCCGCCGATATCCGGCCGCTGGTGCGGATGAACGTCACCGTGATCGCCGAATCGAACGGCCGCCGCGAGCAGGCTGGCAGTGGTGGCGGCGGCCGCGGTGCCTACGGCGATTTCTTCGCCGGCGATGCCCCGGAACGTTACGCCGCCGAAGCGGTACGCCAGGCGCTGATGCTGCTCGAAGCGGTACCGGCACCGGCCGGTTCGATGACTGTGGTGCTCGGCGCCGGCTGGCCCGGCATCCTGCTCCACGAAGCCGTGGGCCACGGTCTGGAAGGCGATTTCAACCGCAAGGGCACGTCGGCCTATTCCGGCCGGATCGGCCAGCCGGTCGCTTCGAAGCTGTGCACGATCGTCGATGACGGCACGCTGCCTGGGCGCCGCGGCAGCCTGACCATCGACGACGAAGGGGTGCCGACCCAGTGCACGACCCTGATCGAGAACGGCATCCTGCGCGGCTACATCCAGGACAAGATGAACGCCAGGCTGATGGGCATGGCGCCGACCGGCAACGGTCGCCGCGAATCGTTCTCGCATCTGCCGATGCCGCGGATGACCAACACCTACATGCTGCCGGGGCAGAGCGATCCGGCGGAGATCATCGCCTCGGTGAAGAAGGGCCTGTACGCAGTCAACTTCGCCGGCGGCCAGGTCGACATCACCAACGGCAACTTCAGCTTCTCGGCCAGCGAGGCCTATCTGATCGAGGACGGCAAGATCACCCGGCCGGTCAAGGGCGCAACCCTGATCGGCAACGGCCCGGAAGCGATGAGCCGGGTGTCGATGGTCGGCAACGATCTCAAGCTCGACACCGGTGTCGGCACCTGCGGCAAGGACGGCCAGAGCGTGCCGGTCGGCGTCGGCCAGCCGACCTTGCGCCTCGACAACATGACCGTCGGTGGCACCGCGACCTGAAGCCGTCCCGCGCTGCCCGCAGCTGAGGTAGTCTGCCGGCCGCCATGGACAAACCCGATCCCAGATCGAAGCTCAGTGCAAGCCCTGTCGCCCTCGCGGGCGGCAAGCGCCGGCGGCTGGCCAATGCGCCGACTGCCGACGAGACCGCCGGTGTCCGGGTGACGCGCCTGATCACCAGCGGCATCTGGCAGGCGGTGCGCCTGCCCGAGGAGTTCCGCCTGCCGGGTACTGAAGCGCGGATCTGGCGGGACGGCAACCGGCTGATCGTCGAACCGCTGGAGCCGGCGGCCACCTCGGCCGAGCGCGACGGGCGCCGCCGCCCGACGCTGGCCGGGCCGATTGGCGCGGGGCCGCAGCCGCTCGACATCCGCCCCAAGAAGCTGCGGCCATGAACCTTCGCCCCGGCGCTCCCGGTTCCGTAACGGCGCCTGCGCGCCACCCCGGCCCTGCGGCCGATCACTGGATTCCCCGACTCGTATGAGAAGACCCCTCGGCCGCCTGCGCATCATCGGCGGCGAATTCCGCAGCCGCCTGATCGATTTCGACGCCGAGGCCGGCGTCCGTCCGACGCCGGACAGAGTCCGCCAGACCGTCTACGACTGGCTGACGCCGATCATCGAAGGCAGCAGCGTCCTCGATCTGTTCGCCGGCAGCGGCGCGCTCGGTCTCGAAGCGATCTCGCGCGGCGCTTCCCACGCCAGCTTCGTCGAGACCGGCGGCGCCCAGGCGGAAGCGATCAGGGCGGCGATCGTCAAGCTCAAGGTCGTCGACCGCTGCGACGTGATCCGCGGCGACGGCATCGGCTTCCTGCGCTCGACATCGCAGCGCTTCGACCTGGTGTTCGTCGATCCGCCGTACGACAGCCCGCTGCTGGCCTCGACCCTGGCCAGCCTGCCGCGGGTGCTCAAGGAGATGAACCGCATCTACCTCGAATGGCCGAAGGGCCAGCCGCCGGTGCTGCCGGCCGGTTACGCGATGCTCAAGGAAAAGACCGCGGGGCAGGTAAGCTACGGGCTGTTCACCTACGCGCCACCGGGAGAGCCGCAACAGTGAGCGTCATCGCCGCCTACTCGGGCACCTTCGACCCGATCACCCTGGGTCACAACGACATCATCCATCGCGCCGCGCGGATGTTTCCGAAGCTGATCGTCGCGGTCGGCTCCAATATCGCCAAGAACCCCAAGTTCACGCTCGAGGAGCGCTGCGATCTGATCCGCGCTTCGGTCACCGACCTGCCCAATGTCGAAGTCGTCGGCTTCAACGGCCTGGTCGTCGATTTCGCCAAGGAGCATGGCGTCACCGTGCTGGTGCGCGGCGTGCGCAACGTCGGCGATGTCGAGTACGAAAAGCAGATGGCGGTGATGAACCGCGACCTGTATCCGACGCTCGACACCGTGCTGCTGGCGCCGTCGCCGGAGTACGCGCACCTGTCGTCGAGCCTGGTCCGCGAGCTGACCGGCCTCGGCGCGCCGGTCAAAAAGCTGGTGCCGAAGGCGGTGATCCCGGCGCTGCTGGCCCGCTTCGGGCGCAAGACGCGCTGAGCCTGGGATGCCGGATCGCTTGCTTCCCGAAGGCCGCCACGTGCGGCCTTCGTGCTGTGGCGGCCAGGTTCATCGGAATTCGGCGCTGGCTGCGTCCCGTATCATCCGAACATGGCACTGAAGATCACCGACGACTGCATCAACTGCGATGTCTGCGAGCCGGCCTGCCCGAACCAGGCGATATTCCAGGGACCGGAAATCTACGAGATCGCGCCCGAGCGCTGCACCGAGTGCGTCGGCCATTTCGAGGTGCCGCAGTGCCGCTCGGTCTGCCCGGTCGATTGCATTCCGCTCGACGAGCTGCACGTCGAAAGCGCCGAGCAGTTGCTGGCCAAGTACCGGCGGCTGACCGCTGCGGCCGACTGAGAACGCCACTGCCGCGTTCCGCCTGAACAGGATTCCCGCGTGACTACGATCGTTTCCCGCCGCCGTTTCGGTGTTTTTGCATCCAGCCTTGCCTTCAGGCTGGCGCTGCTGTTGTTCGCGCCGCTGGCCGGCGTCATCGCTGTCGCCGGCGACAAGCCGCCCGGCAATGCCGTGGCCAGCGCCCATCCGCTGGCCACCAAGGCCGGACTCGACATCCTCGCCGCCGGCGGCAATGCCTTCGACGCGGCGGTGGCTGTGACCGCCGCGATCGCCGTCGTCGAGCCGACCGGCTCCGGCATCGGCGGCGGCGGCTTCTGGCTGCTGCACCGCGCCGCCGACCGCTTCGAGACGATGGTCGACGGCCGTGAAGTCGCGCCGTTTGCGGCGACCGCGACCATGTACCAGGACGCCGAAGGCCGGGCGATCGACAAGGCGTCGCGCGACGGCGCGCTGGCGGCCGGCATCCCCGGTGAGCCGGCGGCTCTGGTCTACCTGGCCAGGAAGTACGGCCGCCTGCCGCTGGCGAAATCGCTGGCGCCGGCGATTGCGCTGGCGCGCGACGGCTTCGCCGCCGACGCCAAGCTGGTCAAGGCGATCGAGCAGCACCAGGGCCGCTTCTCGCCGGCGGCGCGAGCGGTGTTCCTGCCCGGCGGCAAGGTGCCGGCGCTCGGCCAGAAGCTGCGCCAGGCCGATCTCGCCAAGGTCATCCAGCGGATCGCCGATCAGGGCCTGACCGGTTTCTATGCCGGAGAGACCGCCAAGCGGCTGTTGGCTGGCGTCAGGGAGGCCGGCGGCATCTGGTCGGCGGACGACCTGCATCGCTATACGGTGGTCGAGCGCGAGCCGGTCGTCACCTGGTTCCGCGACTATCGACTGGTGTCGGCGCCGCCGCCGTCGGCCGGCGGCCTGGCGCTGATCGAGACCTTGCAGCAGCTCGAAGCGATCGGCTGGAGCGATGTCGGCGACGGTGTCGGCAAGCACTTGGTCGTCGAAGCGCTGCGCCGCGCCTACCGCGACCGCGCCGCCTACCTCGGCGATCCCGATTTCGTGCGTATCCCGATGGCGCGGCTGGCTTCGCGCAGCTACGCACTGGAACTGGCCAAGGGCATCGTCCGCGATCGGGCGACGCCGTCCGCGACCCTGCCGCCCGCGCCGACCGGTGCGCCCGGCGGCACCGATACCTCGCACTTCTCGGTGCTCGACGCCGACGGCAACCGCGTTGCCGCGACGATGTCGATCAACCTGCCGTTCGGCTCGGCCTACATGGCGCCGGGCACCGGTGTGCTGCTCAACGACGAGATGGACGACTTCGCCGCCTCGACGACGGCCAGCAACGCCTACGGTCTGATCGGCTCGGAAGCGAACCTGGTGGCGCCGCACAAGCGGCCGCTGTCGACGATGTCGCCGACTTTCGTCGAAGGCCCCAACGGCGTGCTGGTGCTCGGCACGCCGGGCGGCAGCCGGATCGCCACGATGGTGCTGCTCGGCGTGCTGAACTTCGTCAACGGCGCCGACGCCCAGGCGATCGTCGCCGCGCCGCGCTACCACCATCAGTACCTGCCGGATGTCGTCCAGTACGAGCCCGGCGCGTTCAGCAGCGAGGAAGTCGAACGCCTGCGCGCGATGGGCCACGAACTGCAGCCGCTCGACAGCGGCTACGGCAATCTGCAGGCGGTGCTGTGGCGGCCGGTCAGCGACACGCTGGAGGCGGCCGCCGATCCCCGCGCGGTCGGCAGCGGCGAAGTGCGGTTGCCGAAACGCTGACCAACGGCAGAGTCGCGATCGACGACGACTTCGTCAGCGGCATCCATGCCGCGGGGCTCAGGCCGCCAGCTGTTCGCGCAGGCCGAGCTTGCGGCGCATGCAGGCGGCGTCGATCGCTCGCGGCCTCAGGCCGAGGCCGTCGAAGCGTCCCAGGTGGATCGCCTGGCCGATGCGCGCCAGGTTGTCGTCGATGCAGTCCCGGTAGGGATTGCGGCCGCCGTAACGGCCTTCGAAGTGGGTGCCGAGGTGGCGGTGGATGCCGCCGAAGTAGCCGTCGAGCCGGTCTCGCCACAGCCGCGCGTTGAACTCCGGCGTGCCGAGCATCAGGCTGTCGCGGTCGGCATACAGCGGCTCCGGACCGCCCGGCCGGCGTGGGCCGGCGAGGCCGGCAATCTCGAATTCCGGGTACAGGAAGTCCCGGCATTTCTCGAGATAGCAGCGGTCCGCGGTCTGCACCAGCAGATCGGCACTGGCGACCATGAAGCCGAGCGCACGGTCGCGCGGATCGCGCACGGCGATGTCGTCGAGCGCCATCTCGTAGCCGGTGAAATGGACGAGGCGGCCCGCCAGTCGTGCTTCCCGCTGGAAGCCGGCGGTCGGCAGCCACTTGTGCAGGAACTCGGCGCTGCGCTGGACGTGGCTCAGTGTGTAGGCCGCCCCGTTGCTGGCCAGATCGCCGCGGCGGCGGACGTAGCCGGCATCGTGGAATAGCGCGATCAGCACGCCGAGCAGTGCCCGTCGCGGGCCCAGGCGCTCGGCGGCCGGCACGCCGCGCTCGTGGCCGTCGATCAGCCGGGCGGCGCCCAGCGTGCAGTCGAGGCTGTGCTGGGCGTCGTGGTACGGCGTGTCCGCCGCGGCATAGCCGGGCAGTTCGCCGGCGTGCAGACGGGTGAAGCTCTGGAAGGCCTGGTCGAGCACGCCGCGGTCGAGCTTCGGGTCATGCGCGGCGAGCAGCCGCGTCACTTCACTGCAGACCTCGTGAGGATCGGCGATGCAGATGCGGTTGGTGACGTCGTAGTGGTTGCGCCGGCGCGATTCCATTGCGGGCTCGGTGTTTTCGGATGACGCGTAGCATGCGGCCAGGCGAAAGGTTTGCCATCGGCTGCTTGTGAAGCAGGTCTCAAAGTCGAGGTCGAATTCAGCTGAATCCGATCCGCGTGTCGACTTGACCGATCGGCGGTCAGTGCCCCTGCAATGTGGCGATGAACGGTGCGTGATCCGACGGCCGTTCGTTGCGGCGCGGGATCAGATCGGCACTGGCCGCGGTGCAGATGGCCGCCAGCGGCGTCGACAGCAGCAGGTGGTCGATGCGCAGGCCCTGGTTGCGCCGGAAGCCGGCGGCCCGGTAATCCCACCAGGTGAAGGAGTTCGGCGGCTGCTCGAACAAGGTGAAAGCGTCCTGCAGGCCCAGCGCGAGCAGGGCTCGGAAGCCGGCCCGCTCCGGCTCCGAACACAGGATGTTGCCTTCCCAGATCGCCGGGTCGTGGGTGTCCGAGGGGAACGGCGCGATGTTGTAGTCGCCGCCGACTGCCAGCCGCGGATGCTGCTTCAATTCTTCGGCGATGTAGTCGCGTAGCGCGGCCAGGAAGCGCAGCTTGTACTCGTATTTCTCCGAGCCCAGTGCCTGGCCGTTGACCACGTAGGCGCAGACGTAGCGCAGCGGGCCGTCCGGCGTGTCGATGGTCGCGGCGATGACCCGGCGCTGCTCGTCGGCGAAGCCTGGAATATCGCGGACCACGTCGCGCAGCGGGTGGCGCGACAGGATCGCCACGCCGTTGTAGGTCTTCTGCCCGGCGTGCGCCCAGTGCCAGCCTGCGGCTTCCAGTTCCGCGCCGGGGAAGGCGTCGTCGGTGAGCTTGGTTTCCTGCAGGCCGATGATGTCGATCGGCGCCGTTTCGGCCTGGATATCCAGCCAGGTCAGCAGCTGCGGCAGCCGGACTTTCAGGCTGTTGACGTTCCAGGTGGCAATTCTCATGGCAAGGCTTGGTTGAGCAGATGTTGGCGCGGCAGACTAGCGGAGCCGTTGCCGTGTAGCCAGCCGCCATCTCCTTCCGCCAATGAACCCTCCCGACGCCAACGCCGCCGTTCTGAATCTCGTCGCCGCCGATGGCGCCCGCATCAGCGTCCATCGCCATGGCGCGCATATCGCCTCGTGGACGCCGGTCGATGGGCTCGAACGCCTGTATCTCAGCGGCATGACCGATTACCGGCCGACGGCTGCGATCCGCGGCGGCATCCCGGTGATTTTTCCGCAGTTCGCCGCCGAGGGGCCGCTGCCCAAGCACGGTTTCGCGCGCACCGCGCAGTGGCAGCTTGTCGAGATCGCGCCGACTGCGGCCGGCGGGTTGTCGCTGCGCCTGCAGCTGGAGGACAGCGAGACGACACGGGCAGTCTGGCCGCAGGCTTTCGTCGCCGAATTGTCGGCGACCATCGGCGGCGCGCAGCTGGCGGTGAGCCTGTCGGTGCGCAATCGCGGCAGCGAGGCGTTCAGTTTCACGGCGGCGCTGCACACCTACCTGGCGGTCGACGATCTGGCCGCCGCGCGCGTGCTCGGCCTCAGGGGTCTGCGCTATCGCGATACCGCCAACGGCGGCGTCCTGCGCGACGAGGTCGAGACCGAAGTGGCGATCGCCGGCGAAGTCGACCGCATCTATCTCGATGCGCCGAACGAATTGCTGCTGCGTGAGCCGGGCGCCAGCCTGTCCAGAAATTTGCGTATCGGCCAGCAGGGCTTCTGCGACACCGTGGTCTGGAATCCGGGGGCTGCGAAAGCTGCCCAGCTGAGCGACCTCGATCCCGACGGCTACCTGCGGATGCTGTGTATCGAAGCGGCGGTGGTCGGCCGGCCGGTGACCTTGGCCCCAGGTGCCAGCTGGGCCGGCAGCCAGACGCTGACCGCAACCTGAAGCGGCGCGCTCAGCGCTTCTTCGAGCGCCGCGTCGGCGTCGGCGCGCTGGCAGCTTCGAGCCGCCGTTTCTGGGTCGCTGCCAGTTCTTCGCGCAGCTTGCGGTAGTTGGCCAGCCGCTCGGGCGGCAGGCCGGCGACCACCGCGCAGCCCGGTTCGTTGCCGTGGCTGCAGTCGCGGAAGCGGCAGTCGTGGGCCAGTGCCGCGATGTCCTCGAAGGCATCGACGGTGACGTCCTCCTCGCCGCCTAGCTTCAGCTCGCGGACCCCCGGCGTGTCGATCAGGCAGGCGCCCTGCGGCAGGGTGCGCAGGCTGCGCGCCGTGGTCGTATGGCGGCCGCGGTCGTCATAGGCGCGGGTGGCGCCGGTGCGCTCGGCCTCGGTGCCCATCAGGCTGTTGACCAGGGTCGACTTGCCGACGCCGGAGGAGCCGAGCAGCACCAGCGTCTGGCCAGTGGCCAGCCACGGCGCCAGCGTCTGCTGCACGCCTGCGTCACGGCCATCGAGCGCGAACAGCGGCGTGCCGGGGCCGGCGAGGGCGGCGATCTCCGCGAGCTGGGCGTCGAGATCGACGGCGCGGTCCGGCTTGGTCAGGATCACTAGTGGCGCCACGTTGGCGGCGCGCACCATCAGCAGGTAGCGCTCCAGGCGGTTCGGGCTGTAGTCGTTGTCCAGCGCCATCACCAGCAGCGCCGTGTCGATGTTGGCGGCGATCCGCTGCACGCCGTTGTCGGCCCGGCTGCGCAGCAGCAGGCTGGCGCGCGGCAGGTGCTCGTGGATGTACAGGCTGCCACCTTCCTCGGCGATCAGCACCCAGTCGCCGACGGCGAGGCCATCGCCGGCCGATTCCAGACGCTCGAACAGCGCGGTCAGCGTTTTCGCCTTGAAGCTGGCCTTGCCGTCGTGGACGACGAGGTGGGCGCGGTGCTGCTCGATGACGCGGGCCGGCCGACCATGCTGTTCGGGCAGCGCGGCGAGGGCGGCCGCGCAATGCGGGTTCCAGCCGATGGCGTGCAGGCCTTGGTCGTCGGTCATCAGGTTCAAGCGAAGCGCATCGTGGCTGGGGAATTGAAGCGGTGTCCGGATGGTACGCAGAAGCGTTTCGCTATGCTGCCGACCCGCATCCGCCCGTGCCCGCCTGCGCCGCCATGACCGACAAGCCTTACTCCCCCGCCTGCGAGCGCAACCGCGAGCCGATCCTCGCCGTGCTGCGCGAGCACTACGCGGATCGCAGGGCGGTGCTGGAAATCGGCAGCGGCAGCGGCCAGCACGCGGTGCATTTCGCGGCGGCGCTGCCGCAGCTGGTCTGGCAGTGCGCGGACCGCGCGCCGTATCTGCCGGGCATCCGCGCCTGGCTCGACGAGGCTCGGCTGCCGAACACGCCGGCGCCGCTGCCGCTCGATGTCGACGGGCCTTGGCCGGCGACGCGCTTCGATGCGATCTACAGCGCCAATACCTTGCACATCATGAGCGCGGCGCAGGTCGAAACCCTGTTCGCGCAGCTGCCTGCGGTGCTGGCCGACGATGCGCTGGTGGTGATCTACGGGCCGTTCCGCTACGGCGGCCAGCACACCAGCGCCAGCAACGCCGCTTTCGACGCCAGTCTGCGCGCCGGCGATCCGCTCAGCGGCATTCGCGATTTCGAATGGGTGGACGGTCTGGCCTCGGCGCAAGGGCTGCAGTTGGTCGAGGACCGGGCGATGCCGGCCAACAACCGCTGCCTGATCTGGCGCCGCCAGCCATGACGACGATGATTGATCACGACGCTGCCTGTCCCTGCGGAAGCGGCCGCCACTACGGTGGCTGCTGTGGCCCGCTGCACGATGGCTTTGCGGCCGAGACCGCCGAAGCACTGATGCGCTCGCGCTACAGCGCCTATGTGCTGGGGCTCAAGGATTATCTGCTGGCAACCTGGCATCCGCGCACCCGGGCTGCGGATCTGAACCTGGCAACCACGCCAGCGACCCGCTGGCTGGGTCTGCAGGTGCGCCGGCACCAGCAGTCCGGCGAGGCGGCGGCGATCGTCGAATTCGTCGCCCGTTACCGCCTTGGCGGTGGCAGCGCAGTGCGTCTGCACGAAACCAGCCGCTTCGTTCGCGAAGGAGGCCGGTGGTATTACGTCGACGGTGACCAGCGCTGATCCGGCGCGTCCTGCCGCGTCGACCACCAGACATTGGCCAGCAGCGCGACCTGGATCACCAGCCGGAACCACAGCAGCCAGACCGGGAATTGGGCGAACTGGCTGTCGTGCTGGGTCAGCATCCAGACGTTGGCCGGGGTCACCGCGACGATCAGCGCCAGCAGAGCCACGCCGGCGAGCTGCCGCGTCCGGCACGGGATCAGCAGTGCCGCGAGCAGCAGCTCGATCACGCCGCTGACATAGACCACGAGCAGGGGCTCTGGCACCCAGGGCGGACAGATCGAGACGAAGAAGTCCGCGGCGGCGAAATGGCCGAGGCCGCCGACCAGGAACCACAGGAAGGTGAACAGCCAGCCGGCCCGCTTCAGCGGAGATGGGGGAAGCGAGATCATCGACGGCGAAGGCTCAGTCAGGATTTTGGAGGATCATAATTCGCTCCGGCCCGTGGCATTGCCCTCGTGAACCCCCTCCTCGCGAGCACCCGATGTCGTCTTGCTGTCGCCAACCAACCCGATGAATGACCTGATCACCTACCTGAGCCAGCTCGACCGCGTGCTGGTCCGCAATCCGCTGAGCGACTGGCTGGTCGCCATTGCCGTCGCGCTGGGCATCGTGCTGCTGGTCTTCGCGATACAGCGGCTGCTGATCCGCCAGCTGTCGAACGTGCTGCGGCCCAAGGCCTCGAAGATGGATGCGGCGCTGATCAATGCCGTCGAATCGACCAAGCTGTGGCTGATCGTGTTCGTCGCGCTGTACTTCGGCAGCCAGTACCTGGAGCTGGGCAAGAAGACCGAGCTGATCCTCGACCGCATCGTCACCGCGGCGGTACTGCTGCAGGTAGGCCTGTGGCTGGGCGCGATCCTGGACTTCTGGGTCGCCACCTCGCGGATGCGCGCCGAGCAGCACGACGTCGGCACCGCCACCAGCCTGTCGGCGCTGAACTTCATCGGCAAGCTGCTGCTGTGGATGATGATGCTGCTGTTCATCCTCGATAACCTCGGCATCAATGTCACCGCGCTGGTGGCGTCCCTGGGTATCGGCGGCATTGCGGTGGCGCTCGCCGTGCAGAACATCCTCGGCGATCTGTTCGCGTCCTTGTCGATCGTCGTCGACAAGCCCTTCGTGATCGGCGACGCGATCGTCGTCGACAATTTTTCCGGCACCGTCGAGCACGTCGGCCTGAAGACCACGCGGCTGCGTTCGGACACCGGCGAGCAACTGATCTTCTCGAACAGCGATCTGCTCAAGGCGCGGCTGCGCAACTACAAGCGCATGCACGAGAGACGCGTGCTGCTGACCCTGGATGTCGAGTTCGCCACATCGCCGCAGGTGGTCGAAGCGATTCCCGGCATGCTGTGCGACATCGTTGCCCGGGAGCCGCAGACTCGTGTCGAGCGCGCTCATCTGAAGGCCCTGGTCGGCGGTGCCTACCAGTTCGAGATCGTCTACTGGATGGTCGACCCGGCCTACGCGCTGTACATGGATACCCGGCAGCGGGTGCTGATGGCGATCGTTCGTCGCTTCGAGGCCGACGGCATCCGCTTTTCGTTTCCGACCAACGGCCGCCGAGAACTGCTGGCCGCTGCCGCAGCGGCGGCGATGCAGGCCGGGGGCGGCAGCGATGCTCCCGTGAACAAGTCCGACCACAAGCCCGAGAAGCCAGCATGAGCAGCAGCACCAGCACGGCAGCGACCCTGCGCGGCGAAATCATCCCGGTCACGCCGTTCCAGCAGAACTGCTCGCTGATCTGGGATCCGGCGACCATGGAAGGCGCGCTGGTCGATGCCGGCGGCGAAGCCGCGCGGCTGCTGGAACGCGTCGCCCAGCGCGGCGTGAAGCTGGTCAAGCTGCTGGTCACTCACGGCCACCTCGACCACGCCGGCGCGGTCGCCGAGATCGCCGAAAAGCTCGAACTGCCGATCGAAGGTCCGCATCGCGACGACGCCTTCTGGATCGACGGCATGCCCGATGCCGCCCAGCGGTACGGCTTCCCGCCGACGCGCAGCTTCGTGCCGGATCGCTGGCTGGAGCACGGCGACACGGTGACTCTGGGCAGTCTGGCGCTGGACGTTCTGCACTGCCCCGGACACACGCCGGGCCACGTGGTGTTCCATCATCCGGCGTCGCAGCTGGCGCTGGTTGGCGACGTGATCTTCCAGAACTCGATCGGCCGTACCGATTTTCCGCGCGGCAATCACGCCGACCTGATCAACGCGATCCGTGGCCGGCTGTTTCCGCTCGGCGATGCCACCCAGTTCGTGCCCGGCCACGGGCCGATGTCGACGATCGGCGCCGAGCGGAAGAGCAATCCCTACGTCGCCGACCAGCTGTTCTGATCGGGCGGGGCGTTCAGGACAGCTTCAGCAGCGGTACCACCGGCGTGCCGAGCTGGACGAATTCCGCTTCGCGCGAGCGCCAGATCTTCAGGTAGCGATAGAACGGCACGCTGGGAAACAGGTGATGGATAACGTGGTAGTTCTGATAGAGGAACAGCCACTTCATCAACGGTTCGCCGCCGCGGCGGACGTTGGTCGCCGCGTAGGGATTGTGCGACTGGGCGACCTCGTGCGGATGATGTGGCAGGTAGTTGAACGCGAACGCCAGCCAGGTGATCGCGATCCGCGACGGCAGCAGCCAGTACAAGGTCGCTTGCCAGCCGAAGCCGAACACCCAGCTCAGGGCATAGCCGAGCAGCAGGCCGCCGGTGACGACGATGATCTGCGCTCGCTCGCGGGGCGTCACCTGCGCCCATTCGCGCAGGATCACCACGGCGTACATCAGATCCACCGTCGCCCACTGCAGCGGCATCCGCCAGGCCGGGCCGAGGCCGCTCCACCAGTCCGGGTCTTTCGTCGGGTCGTTGGTGTTGCGGTGATGCGAGAAGTGCACGTAGCGGAATGCCGCCCCGGTGACCACCGGGCCGAGAAAGCTGCCGGCGATCGTGGCGATCACGTCGTTCAGCAGCGGGTGGCCGCGCAGGAACGAGCGATGGACGCCGTCGTGCAGCACGGTGAAGTGCATGAACGCGGCGACCGTCTGCATCGCGATCGCGGCGGCCGGCGGCAGCCAGCCGGTCAACGCACCGTGCAGGCCAGTGAACCAGAGCGCCAGCGCGGCGAAGAACAGCAGCAAGGTTGGCCAGGCCACTGCCGGCGGCTGGTAGAGCGCGTCCTTGGGTACCTTGGGACGGGGGGCGGCGGGTACGTGGATCGCTGTCGACATGGTTTGTCTCGGATTCGAAGGGGGCCGAAAAGAACGCCCGTTCAATTAAATTAACAGCGATCATTTAATGATGCCAGTGGGGCTGCGCATCAGCGTCGGCGAGGAGTCGATTCCGGACCTGGGCCTTGCAGCCAGCGCGCGGTGTGGTGCGACGGTTGCGCAATTTCGATCGCGATGCCGAGCGGCGTCTGCCATGCTCGATCCTCATTTCCGTCGTCCCGGATAGCGCCATGAACCGACTGCCTCCGCTGGTCTTCCTGCTCGGCTACGCTGGCTTGCTGCCGTTCATCGCCGGGCCCCTGTGGCTCAGTGTCGCGCCGGACAGCGCCCCCGCCTGGCTCGACCGCGTCTGGCTGTCGTACACGGCGATGATCGCCAGTTTCATGGCCGGCACGCTGTGGGGCCTGGCTCTGCCGACCGCCGAGGGCCCGGACGGCCTGGTCGGCATGGCGCTGTCGACGGTACTGATGCTGCTCGCCTGGGCCGCGGCGACGCTAGCCTTTCCACTGGCGCTGCTGGCGCTCGGCGCCGTGTTCATCCTGCTGGTGCTTGCCGAGATCTGGCGCGAGCGGGTGCTCGATCCGCTGAGCGGCTATTTCAGCCTGCGCCTGTCGCTGACCACCGGCGTGGTGCTCTGCCTCGGCTGGCGTTACGCCTTGCTCTGAACGCCGAACCGCCGTCGGGCAGAGCGGCATTTACCATTGCAGGGACAGTCGTCACCACTAGGATGAATCGGCTGCCCCGATGAGCAGGTTCTCAGTCCCGCGGCCCAGGAGCGCCGCCGGTACGCAGACCGCAACATGCCCCGGCCGCTGGCTGCCGCGAACCGGGGGCGAGCGTCAGAACGGAGCACAGGCGATACGCACGCGGATTGCGTAATCTTCGACGCCAGCCAACCTGAACCAGACCCCCATCCGATCCGCCATGTCCCGCTACTTCGCCCCTGCTGCCCTGCTCGCCTCCGGCTGGAGCGACCGCGTCCTGTTCGAGCTGGACGACGACGGGGTGATCACCTCGATCACGCCGCGCGCCGAGGCGACGGACATCGGCGCTGCCGAGCGGCTCAACGGCGCCGTGGTGCCGGGCATGCCGTGCCTGCACTCGAACGCCTTCCAGCGCGGCATGGCCGGCCTGACCGAAAAGGGTGGGCCGCAGGGCGACAGCTTCTGGTCCTGGCGCAAGCTGATGTACCGCTTCCTCGAAGGCCTGCGCCCGGATGATGTCGAAGCGATCGCCACGCAGGTCTACATCGAGATGCTGCGCGCCGGTTACACCAGCGTCGCCGAGTTCCACTACCTGCATCACGACGCCGGTGGCCGGCCGTATGCGAACCGCGCGGAAGTCGGCGAGCGTCTGCTGGCAGCCGCAGAGGGCACCGGCATCGCCCAGACGCTGCTGCCGGTGCTTTATGCCCACGACAATTTTGGCGGGACACCTCCCACCATCGGCCAGCGCCGCTTCATCAACGACGAGGCTGGCTACGCGCAGATCGCGGAGTCCCTGCTGAAAGCCGCGCAGGGTAGTCGCGCGCAGCGTATCGGCATCGCGCCGCACAGCCTGCGCGCGGTGACGCCGGCTCAGCTCAATGCCGCGGTGGCACTGGCCGACCGCCTGCAGCCGGGGATGCCGATCCACTTGAACCTCGCCGCCCAGCTCAAGGAAGTGAACGATTGCCTGGCCTGGTCCGGCCAGCGGCCGGTGGCCTGGCTGCTCGACCACGTGGCGATCGACGGCCGCTGGTGCGTGCTGCATGCCACCCACACCGAGATCGGCGAGGCCGAGCGGTTGGCGCGCAGTGGTGTGGTCGCCGGTCTATGTCCGACCACGGAAGGCGATCTCGGCGATGGCTACTTCAACGCCGTGCCCTATCTCCGCGCCGGTGGCCGCATCGGCATCGGCAGCGACAGCCATGTCGGTGTCGATCCGTTCCTGGAACTGAAGTTGTTCGAGTACGGCCAGCGTCTGCGCTTCGAGCGCCGCAACGTGCTGGCCAAGGGCATCGGCGATTCGCTCGGCGGCCATCTGTACCGGATCACCGCGGCCGGCGGCGCGCAGGCGCTCGGTCAGCCGGTCGGCAGCCTCGCGGTCGGCAACCGGGCGGACTGGCTGGTACTCAACGACGACGATGCCGCGCTCGCCGAGCAGCACCACGACGGCCTGCTCGATGCCGCGATCTTCGGCCCGGCGCGGCAGCCGGTGCGCGACGTCATGGTCGCCGGCCGCTGGGTGGTGCGCGATGGTCAGCATCCCCAGGCCACGACAAGCTTTGCCCGCTATCGCAGCGTGATGAAACGGCTGCTGGCATGATCCGGTGCCCGCCAGGCTGCGGAGCCGGGGTCTGACATGACCTGCCCGCTGCAGCTGCTGATCCGCGGCAACTCTCCGTTGATCATCAACATCCCGCACGCCGGCACCAGTCTGCCGCCGGGTTATGCGGAGCAGCTCAGCGAGGCGGCCAGGCCGCTGCCGGATACCGACTGGCACCTGCCGTTCCTGTTCCACTTCGCGGTATTTTCCGGCGCCACCCTGATGGCCGCCACGCACTCGCGCTACGTCATCGATCTGAACCGCGATCCCGGCGGCGAGTCGCTGTACCCGGGCGTCGACATGCCGGGGCTGGTGGCCGATACCACCTTCGCCTGCGACGACATCTATCGTCCGGGCTGCGCGCCGGACGCCCGGCAGATCGACGAGCGCCGCCTGCGCTACTGGGAGCCCTATCACGATGCGCTCGCCGAACAGGTCGCCGAGCTCCACGCCCGGCACGGCCACGCCATCCTGCTCGATGCCCATTCGGTGCGCGCCGAAGTGCCGCGTTTTTTCAGCGGCCGGCTGCCGGACCTGAACCTCGGCTGCTTCGGCGGCCGCAGCTGCGATCCAAGGCTGCGCCAGATGGCGGTTGCTGCGCTGGGCGCCGATCCGGCGTACTCGCTGAGCGTCGACGGCCTGTTCAAGGGGGGCTACACGACGCGCAACTACGGCATTCCGCAGATGGGCCTGCATGCGCTGCATCTGGAGATCGTCCAGGCCCGCTACCTCGACGAGGCCAATCCCCAGGACTGGAACCCGTCGCTCGCCGCGCCGTTGCAGGTGGTGCTCCGGCGGCTGGTCGGCGCGCTGGTCGGCTGGCGGCCGGCGCGCTGAACGCTTGCCCAGCCGGCTTGACCGACGGGGAATCCCCGGGCGGTCAGGCCGCCTGGGTCAGCGTGCCGTCGTTGTAGTCGCGGATCGCCTGCTCGATCTCCTCGCGGGTATTCATCACGAACGGGCCGTACTGCACGATCGGCTCGCGCAACGGCCGGCCAGCGATCAGCACCAGACGCGCACCTTCAGGACCGGCGACGATGGTCACCTGCTCGCCTGGCGTCAGCACGCCGGCCGCCTGTGTCGGTAGCGTCTTCGCGGCCACCGCTTCGCCGATCGTCACGCCGCCCTCGTAGGCATAGACGAAGGCCTGGTGCCCAGCCGGCAGCGCCTGCTGGTACCGGGTTCCGGCGGGCAGTGCCAGATCGAGGTACAGCGGATCGGTCGACAGCCGCTGCGCCGGTCCATTGATCGGGCCGTCGCAGGTCTGGTCGCCAACCCGTACCGAACCGGCGATGACCTTGATGGTGCCGCCGTCCGGCAGGGCGGCGACCGGAATCTCGGCGGCCGGAATGTCGCGGTACCAGGCCGGCTGCAGTTTTTCCTTGGCCGGCAGGTTGAGCCAGAGCTGGAAGCCGCGCATCCGCCCGGACTCCTGCAAGGGCATTTCCGAATGGATCACGCCGCGACCGGCGCTCATCCACTGCACGCCGCCAGGGCCGAGGTCGCCGACGTTGCCGAGATGGTCGCGGTGCTGCATGCGACCGTCGAGCATGTAGGTGACGGTCTGGAAGCCGCGGTGCGGATGCGCCGGGAAGCCTGCGATGTAGTCGCCCGGGTTGTCGGTGCCGAACTCGTCGAGCATCAGAAACGGGTCGAGATACAGGCCGCGCTGAGCACCGATCGAACGGCGCAGCTTGACCCCGGCGCCATCGCTGGTCGGGATCGACGGGATCACGTGCTGCAGGCTGCGAGTGGTCATGGAAGTCTCCGGAGGTCGGCAACAGGGGCGGATGATGGTGGCACCAACGCCAGCGGACGAGGGTGCCACCAGTGCCGAGCAATCAGGCCTTGCGCCTGGCGTCCAGGCTCAGGCTGCCGGGGCCGTTGGCGGCGAGGATCAGGAAACCACCGGCCACCGCGACGTTCTTCAGGAACAGGATCATCTGGATCTGGTCGGCGAAGTTCGAGTGGAACAGTGCCGCAGCCGCGATCGAGAAGCCGGCCAGCGCCAGTGCCGCGAGACGGGTCTGGAAGCCGACGATGATGGCGATGGCGCCACCGATTTCCAGCGCGATCACCAGCGGCAGCAGCGCGCCGGGCACACCGACCGAGGCCATGTAGCCCTGAGTGCCCTCGTAACCGGTGATCTTGGAGATGCCGGCGAGCAGAAACATCAGCGCCAGCAGGATGCGGCCGGCGAGTTCGGCGGCAGGGTACGTCTTGTTCATGTCGTGCTCCTTGAATGCGGGAAGTGGGGTTCAGGCAGCCAGTTTGGTGATCGCATCGTTGGCCTGGGCGATCGCCTTGTCCTTCTGTTCCGGACCATAGGCAATGCCTTCGGCATAGATGAATTCGACGTCGTCGATGCCGATGAAACGCAGGAAGTCGCGGACGTAGCTGGTCTGGGTGTCGAGCGGCGTGCCGACGTACAGGCCGCCACGAGTCGCGAACACGTAGGCCTTCTTGCCGGTGACCAGGCCGACCGGGCCTTCAGCCGTGTAGCGGAAGGTTTCGCCGGCGCGGGCGATGTGGTCGATCCAGCTCTTCAGCTGCGAGGGCACGCCGAAGTTGTACATCGGCAAGCCGATGACCAGCACATCCGCCGATTTCAGTTCGGCGATCAGCGCGTCGGAGTAAGCGACGACAGCGTTCTGCTCGGCCGTGCGCTCGGCCGCCGGTGTCGTGAAGGCGCCAAAGCGGCGGCCGTCGAGGTGCGGCACCGGATCGCTGGCGACATCGCGGACAAGCTTGCTGCTGCCCGGGTGAGCGGCGAGGTAGGCGTCGACGAAGCGGTTGGCCAGCTGGCTGGACTGGCCGTTTTCGCCGAACAGGCTGGCGTTGATCTGGAGCAGGGTAGTCATGGTGCATCTCCGTGATTGAGCGGGAAGGTGCGGCCATTAGAGTCGCCATCGCTTCGATTAAAAAGCATAAATATTGGCGAATAAACATCGAATGATTGGATTGTTTCGTCGTGGTTGATCGGGCCGTCGCTTGATCGGCTACGTATCGAAACCGAGGCCACGACAGCCGCCCGGGACGTGGAGGCACCACCGGTCTGCCGCACCGGGCCGCCTGTCCTGGGTTCATCCGGGCGTAATCCATTTGTTAGGCGCGCCTCCTTACCGTCCCTCGAGACGCGCACGGCCGCCATGCCCCGGAACCCCGGGGCGCGGCCGGACGCGTCGTTCTCCTCGTCTGCGGTCCGCCCGCGGATGCACCGAACCCCGGAGTTTGTCGATGCCTGAGCCTTGGCCCTTGTCGCAACGCTGGCAGTCGTCCGCCATGCGATACCTGCTGCTCGTCGGTACATTTGCCGCGTTGTTCGCCGGCCCGGCAGGGGCCGCCGATGCCTTGCGTGGCAAGTCTCTCTACCTGACGACGCCGGGGGGCATCTCCTGCGCGAACTCCAGCTGTCACGGCGCCAACGTCAGCGCCAATCGCAACAAGCTGTCGCGTGGCGCGAACAACCCGACGGTGATCCAGAACGCGATCAACCGCGACACCGGTGGCATGGGGATCTACCGCAACAACGTACTGACGCCGACCGACGTCGCCGACATCGCGGCCTACATCGGCAATCCGAACGTCACCGCCGGCAGCCCGATCGCCTCGGCGACGCCGACTTCGCTGAGCTTTGCTTCGACCGCGGTTGGCAGCACCAGCGCCGCCCAGACCGTGACGCTCCGCAATACCGGTTCGGCGGCGCTGGCGATCAGCTCGATCGCGGTTGGCGGCACCAGTTACCTCATCGCTGGCGGCGGCAGTTGCGCTGCGGGTGCCAGTGTCGCGGCAGCGGGCAGTTGCACGATCAACATCCAGTTCCGGCCACAGACGGCCGGTACGCTGGCCGGCAATCTGACGATCAGCCACAACGCCAGTCCGACCACCACCACGGTGGCCCTGAGCGGCACCGCGACTGTCGCTGCCGCCGCCCAGCCAGTCGTGACCCCCGCCTCGCTGAGCTTCGGCTCGGTTGCCGTCGGCAGCCGCAGCTCGGTGCAGGCCGCCACCGTCAGCAATAGCGGTACCGGCCCGCTGACCTTGGGCGCGATCACGGTCAGCAACGCCCGGTTCTCGATTGCCGGTGGCAGCTGCGCCATTGGCGGAACCGTGGCGGCCGGCGGTGGCAGCTGCACGGTGCTGGTCGATTTCGGTCCGAGCGCCACCGGTGCGGCGAGCGCCAGCCTGAGCATTGCCCACAACGCCAGCGGCAGCCCGCTGCTGGTAGCGCTGTCTGGCACCGGTGCCGTTCCGGCAGCGCCGGTCGCCCAGCTGTCGCCGACCACGCTGACCTACTCGCAAGTCGTCAACACGGCGTCGGCCAGCCAGACTTCGACGCTGTCGAATGCCGGCAACGCCGCGCTGCTGATCGGCTCGATCACCGTCGGCGGCAGCGCGGCCAACGATTACACGATGGTCTCGGGCTCGACCTGCACGGCCGGCGGCACCGTAGCGGCGGGCTCGTCGTGCACCCTGATCGTCAGCTTCCGTCCCTCGGCGACCGGTACCCGCGTCGCGACGATCGCCATTACCCACAACGACACTGCGCGCTCGCCATCAAGCCTGGTGCTGAACGGCACCAGTACCGCCCAGCCGACGGGGCTGCTCGCGGTCAACAAGGTGTCGCTGAGCTATCCCGCGCAGCCGATCGGCACCACCAGCACGGTGCAGGCGGTCACTGTCAGCAACGGCGGCAGCGCCCCGCTGAGCCTGTCGACGCTGGCCATCGGTGGCGCCCAGGCGGGCGACTTCGCGACCGTGGCCGGCAGCACGCCGTGCAGCGCGGGCGGCAGTCTGGCGGCCGGCGCCAGCTGCACGGTCGACATCGTGTTCACGCCGACCGTGGCTTCCGGTACCCGCACGGCCAGCCTGTCGCTGGCAGCCGGCAGCGCCGGCTCGGCGACCGTCAGCCTGAGCGGCATCGCGGCGGCGGCGGCGGCGCCGATCGTCAGCCTGACGCCGACCAGCCTGGCTTTCGGCTCGGTCGCCACCGGCAGCACCGCGCCGGCGCAGACCGCCCGGCTGTCGAACACCGGCACGGCAGCACTCGTCATCGGCAGTCTGGTCTCGACCTCGGCGCGCTACCCGCTGAGCCACGACTGCCCGGCCAGTCTGGCGGCCGGCGGCAGCTGCACGCTGACCGTGCGCTTCGCGCCGCTTGCCAATGGCCCGATGCCGGCCTCGGTGCGCATCATCAGCAATGCCGCCAGCTCGCCGAATGCGCTGGCGCTGTCGGGCAGCGGCGTCACCCCGGTGCCGGCGACATTGGCCTGGATTGGCGGGTCGGCGCTGAGCTTCCCGGATACCGCCACCGGTGAGCAGTCCGCAGCACTGACGCTGACCCTGAACAACAGCGGCACCAGCCCGGCTGCTCTCGACGCCTTCTCGTTCTCTGGCGCCGCTGGCGGCGACTACCTCGTCGATCCGTCCAGCACCTGCACGACCGGCGGTGACCGCAGCGCCAGCCTCGAAGTTTCGAGCAGCAATGCCACGGCGCCGACCGCCGCCAGCCTGTCCGGCAACGGCGTGGCCGGTGGTTTGCCGCTGATGGTGCTGACGCCCTCGGCGATCACGCTGACCAGCCTGCCGAACGAGCCGCTGCAGCCGCAGGTGCTGGTGATCGGCAACCAGGGTGCTGGCCCGCTGCAGGTCACTGGCGAAGCGTCGAGCAGCGACCTGGCGCTGCTCGACGCCGCTTCGACGGGCGGCGGCAGCTGCCGCCCGACGCCGTTCACGCTCGCCCCCGGCGCCAGCTGCACGCTGGTGGTCAATCCGTTGGCCAACCAGGTCAATGGCACGGTGCAAGTCGTCAGCAGCAGCGACAGCCAGTCGGTTGCTGTGACCGGCACCAGCCTGCTCAACAAGGGCTCGGCCGGCAGCGCGGCCGGCCTGCTTGGCGGCCTGCTGATGCTCGGCCTGGCCGGCCGCATTCAGCGCCGCAAGTCCGCCCAGCGCTGAACCGCATTCCCCTTTTTCGGAGATTTTCGATGAACCTGATCAACACCTCGTCGCTGTCCCGCCTGTTCTCCGCCGCCGGACTCGCGCTGGCTGTCGGCCTGGCGCCGGCACATGCCCTCGATGCCGGCCAGCCGGCGCCGCCCTTCAGCCTGCTGGCGGTCGACGGCAAGCCGGTGAGCCTGGCCGGCCTGCGCGGCCGCTACGTCTACGTCGACTTCTGGGCCTCCTGGTGCGGGCCCTGCAAGCAGAGCTTTCCGTGGATGAACCAGCTGCAGGCCAAGCTCGGCGGGCCACGTTTCCAGGTGCTGGCGATCAATGTCGACGAGAAGCAGAGCGACGCCGCCCGCTTCCTTGCCGAAGTGCCGCCGAGCTTCACCGTGGTCTTCGATGGCAAGGGCGTGACGCCTGCCGCCTACGGCGTGCAGGGCATGCCGACTTCGTTCCTGATTGATCCGGACGGCAAGGTCGTGTTCGTCCACCAGAGCTTCAAGGATGGCGAGCGTGGTGCGCTGGAACAGAAGATCGGCGCCCTGGTCGGAGGCGCGAAGCCATGAACCGGATCGCGATCAGCCTTGCACTGCTGGCGGCTGCCGCGGCCAACAGTGGTTGTTCGGTCGCACCGCCGAAGCCCTGGCAGAAGGGGCTGCTGGCGCGGCCGGAAATGACCATGGCACCGGATCCGCTCGAAGAGAAGCTCAACGAGCACACCTACACCAGCAAGGAAGGCGCATCCGGCGGCTTCGGGGTTGGCGGAGGCGGCTGTGGCTGCGGCTGACCGAGATCCGTGCGCCCTGCCGGCCGAACGCGGCACAGCGGGCAGCATCGTCATGGCGGCCCTGTCGCTGCCTGGCCTGCTCGGCGGTCTGCTGCCACCTCCGGCCGTGGCTGACAGCGCACCCGAGCACGCCCAGCTGAGCTTCAAGACCGAGCACTACCAGGACTCGCAGCCGGGTTTCCAGCGCATCCGCATCGAAGAGCCGGCGCTCTATGCGCTGCTGCCGATCGGCGAGCGCTGGTCGTTGTCCGGCACCGCCGTCTACGACGTCGTTTCCGGCGCCTCGCCGCGCTACTACTCGTCGGTATCCGGGGCGTCGAGAGTGCACGAGAAGCGCTACTCGGGCGATGTCGGTGCCACTTGGTACGGCGAGCGCAGTTCCTACGGAGTCTCGTTCTCGCGCTCGCAGGAGCACGACTACATCTCCAACTCGGTCTCCGCCGACGGCGTGATCGCCACGGCCAACAACAACACGGCGCTGAATTTCGGCATTTCCGCCAATCGCGATGCGATCAACCCGACCAACGACCTGGTCGACAACGAACACCGCACCACCTATGCCGGCATTCTCGGCATCACCCAGGCGCTGAGCAGTGTCGATCTGGTTCAGGTGCAGACCGGCTACAGCACCAGCCACGGCTATCTGAGCGATCCCTACAAGCTGTTCGACAACCGGCCGCGCAAGCGCAATTCCGGCACCGGCACCGTGCGCTGGAACCACCATATCGCCGACTGGTCGTCGACCTTGCGCAGCAGCTACCGGTACTACCGCGACACCTACGGGATCCAGTCGCATACCGTCGAACTGCAATGGGTGCAGCCGGTCAGCCTGCGCTGGATCCTGACGCCAGGCCTGCGCTACTACACGCAGAACGCGGCGCGCTTCTATGTCGATCCGCCGGAGAACGGCGCACCGTTCCCGACCTTGCCGGACGGCGCCGAGTCGACGCTCGATCACCGGCTGTCGGCCTTCGGCGCGCTGGCGCCGAGCCTGAAGGCGCAGTGGCATCTCAGCGAGCACTGGAGCACCGATCTGCGCGGCGAGTTCTATCAGGCTCGCGGTGCCTGGCGGGGAATCGGCTCGGGTTCGCCGGGGTTGGAGCGCTTTCAGTACTATCAAGTGCAATTCGGCCTCAACTATCGCTTCTGAGCATGGCATTCGCCGTCCATCGTGCGATTCCCGGCGAGCATCGCCATCGCTTCACGGCGATGGGCGGCGAGGCGGAGTTCTGCATCGCCGGCCAGCCGATGCCGGCGGCGTTGGCCGCCGCCGAGCGCGAAGTGCGGCGCATCGAGGCGAAGTACTCGCGCTACCGGGCCGACAGCCTGCTGTCGCGGATCAATGCCGCCGCCGGCAGCGGCATGGCGATCGAGGTCGATGCGGAAACGGCGGCGCTGTTCGACTTCGCCGACCGCCTGCATGCGCAGAGCGAGGGCCGTTTCGATCTCACCAGCGGCATCCTCCGTCAGGCCTGGGATTTCCGTTCGCAACAACTGCCCGAGCCGACTCGGCTGGTCGCGCTGTGCCGTCGCATCGGCTGGCGGCGGATCGGCTGGCCGGCCGATGCCGGTGCGCCGAGGCGCATCGTTTTGCCCGAGGCCGGCATGGAGCTGGACTTCGGTGGTATCGGCAAGGAGTACGCGGCTGACCGTGCCGCCGCCGTGCTGATCGATGCCGGCCAGCGTACCGGCTACGTCAATCTGGCTGGCGATATCCGGGTGCTCGGGCCGCGCCCGGACGGCGGACGCTGGGCGCTCGGCATCCAGCATCCGCGTCGGGTCGACGCCACGATCACTGGCCTGGCGCTGTCGTCCGGCGCCCTGGCAACCAGTGGCGACTACGAGCGCTACATCGAAGTCGCCGGCCAGCGTTACTGCCACATCCTCGATCCGCGCAGCGGCTGGCCGGTACGGCACTGGCAGTCGGTCAGCGTGGTCGCGCCGCTGTGCATTGCCGCGGGTGCATTGGCCACCATCGCGATGCTGATGGGGCCGGACGCGCCGGCGTTCCTCGATGGCCAGGGCGTGGCCTGGCTGGCGGTCGACGCCGCCGGTGCGGTGCATCGCGGCGGACTCTGAACCGCGGCCGCGACAGGGCCAGCCGCCTGCCGCATCATGCGGCCATGTCGGCACCGAAGATCACTCTCGAACAATGGCGCGCGCTGATGCAGGTCGTCGATTCCGGCGGCTATGCGCAGGCCGCCGAAGCGCTGCACAAGAGCCAGTCGGCGATCACCTACGCGGTGCAGCAGATCGAGTCCCGGCTCGGCGTCCGGGCTTTTGAAGTGCAGGGCCGGAAAGCGGTGCTGACCGCCACCGGCCAGTTGCTCTACCGCCGTGCCAAGGCGTTGCTCGACGAGGCCGCCGGCCTGGAACGCGCCGCCGGCCAGCTGTCGGCCGGCTGGGAGGCCGAATTGCGTCTGGCGGTGGAAGTGATCTTCCCGAACCGCGTGCTGCTGCCGGCGCTCGCGGCGTTTGGCGAGATCAGCCCGCATACCCGGATCGAGCTGATCGAATCGGTGATCGGCGGCACCTCGGAAGCCTTGCTGAGCGGCCGGGTCGATCTGGCGATCGCGCCGGTGATACCGCAGGGCTTCCTCGGCGAGCCGCTGATGACCCTGGTGTTCCTGCCGGTCGCCCATCCGGAGCACCCGCTGCATCGGCTCGGCCGTCCGTTGACCTCGAGCGACCTCCGCAACCACCGGCATATCGTGGTCCGCGACTCCGGTGCCGCGCGCGACCCCGGGCAGCAGTCGCACGACGCCAAGCAGCGCTGGGTGGTCAGCCAGATGTCGACCTCGATCCAGGCCGTGGCGATGGGCTACGGCTTCAGCTGGTTTCCGGAGGAAAAGATCAGCGAGGAACTGGCTGCCGGGCGGCTCGAAGCCCTGCCGCTGCGCGACGGTGGCGAGCGCCGGCTGACGCTGTACCTGATCTTCGCCGACCGCGACTACGCCGGCCCGGGGCTGCTGAAGCTCGCCGAGATCCTGCGCGAGGCGGCCAGCCGTTGTCCGACGCGGGATGCCGCCGGGCATACTTCGCCGACCCAAAGAACCACGAGGAGGAGTGCGACATGATCATCGAAGGAGGCTGTTACTGCGGCGCTGTCCGTTACCGGGCCGAAGCCGAACCCCAGCTGCGCGCCCAGTGCCATTGCCGCGAATGCCAGTACATCTCGGGCGGCAGCCCGAATGTCGTCGTCGGCTTGCCGGAAGCCCAGTTCTCGTACGTGAAAGGCAAGCCGACGGTGTTCCGGCGCAGCGATCTGGAACAGCCGGTGACCCGCGAGTTCTGCGGCGCCTGCGGCACGCCGTTGACCTCGCGCGCGCCGGGCATTCCCGGCATCGTGCTGGTCAAGGTCGGCTCGCTCGATCAGCCGGCGCTGTTCGGCAAGGCGGACTTCGTCGTTTTCACGATCGACAAGCAGAGCTTCCATGCGCTGCCGGAAGGCGTGCCGGCCTTCGAGCGGATGCCCGGCTGATGACCGCCGCAGCCGGCGCCGCGCTCTGCCGCGCCGGCTGCGGCGCCTGCTGCATCGCGCCGTCGATCTCCTCGGCTATTCCCGGCATGCCCGATGGCAAGCCCGCGGGCGTGCGCTGCGTGCAGCTTGGCGATGACCAGCGCTGCGCGATCTTCGGCGATCCGCGTCGGCCGGCAGTCTGCGCCGGGCTGAAGCCGGGGCCGGAGATGTGCGGGACGACGCGCGAACAGGCGCTGCAGTTCCTGACCCGCCTCGAACGGGCCACCGCGCCGGCCTGAGGCGCTACTGCTTCGCCTTGGTCTTGCCCTTGGCCACCGCCGGGCGATGCACGGCGATCAGGTCGATCTCGACCAGCGCTCCCGGCAGCACCAGGGCGGCGACCTGCACCGTCGACCGCGCCGGCTTGTTCGGCTGCGCTTCCGAGCCGAACACCTTCGAGAACGCCGCGTTCATGCCGGCGAAATCCATCGCGCCGCCCTTGGCCGGATCGCCGACCAGATAGACCGTGGCCGACACCACGTCGCCGAAATCGAGCCCCAGTGTCGCCAGCGTCGCGCCGAGCTTGTTCAGCACCGATGCCGTCTGCGTCTCGGTATTGCCATAGGACTCGACGCTGCCTTTGGGCGCGTCGGGATGGGCGACGTCGGGCAGGTTGCCGCTGAGATAGCTGGTGGCGTATCCGGCCGGAACGGTCACCGCGGCGGCGATCGGGAACTTCGGATCGCCAAGCGGCAGGCGGCTGACCTGGTCCTGCGCCCGGGCAGCGAGGCCGGTGGCCAACAGGCCCGTGATGATCAGGACCGCGATCGGATGGCATTTCATCATCGAATCTCCTCGGCATTCATGATTGTCAGTTCTGGTCCGCCCGCTTCAGGCGGCGGCGACTCGTTCGGCGATCAGCTTGAGCACCCGGTGCGCCGACTGCGCCGCGCCTTCCTGCCAGCCGCTGATATGACTGAGGTGCTCGCCAGCCAGATAGACGCGACCTTCCGGCTGGTCCAGCTGACGATAGACCTCGTTGTACGGCGTGTCCCAGTGCGTCCACGGTGCCAGGTTCCAGGGCACCCGGTTCCAGGCCACGGTGATCCCGTGCGCGAGCAGCGACGAGCGCCCGGGAAACAGCGCTTCGATGGCATCGCGGGACGCCTGCAGCCGCGCCGGCAGCGGCTGCTCCATGAAGCGCAGCGCCACGTCGTCGAAGTTGTAGCAACCGATCAGCACGCCTTGCGGCTTGAAGTAACCGCCGCTGGGATACCAGATCAGCTGCACGTCGCGATGGATGAAGCTCAGGCCGCCGTAGATCTGCCGGTCGGTCTCCCAGAAACGCGGCGACTGCCAGGCCACCTTGTTGGCGCCGCCCGGCTTCACCTGCCGGATCGCGGCGGCGAACGGCGTCGAGAAGTTGGCCGGGATGTCCTGCAGCACCTTCGGTGGAATGGTGCAGATGCAGTAGTCGGCGCTGATCGTCTGCACGCGTCCGGTACGGCGCTGACGGTGGACGATGCTGACCTCGCGCTCGCCGTTGCGGATCTCCAGTACCTCGTGGCCGAGCTGCACGACGCCCTTCAGGCGCTCGTGGAAGGCCTTGACGATGCGGTCCATGCCGCCGACCGGCTGGAACATGGTCGGCTGCATTTCCAGCGTGTCGTCGAACATCGGGCCCTCCCAGAACACCGGATCGAGCAGGGTCTGCAGGCCGACCGGCTCGCGCAGCGCGCCGACCGCAGGCCCCGCGGTCGGCAGCTGGCGGTAGCCGGCACGGGCCGATCCGGCGTAATGCAGGTTCTTGTCGAGATCGCCGTAGCCGCGCAGGAAGGCCAGGAAGCGTTCCTGATCGACGCCGGTCAGCGCCTGGTCGAGCGCGTGCTGTTCGGTGCACTTGGCGAGCAGCTCCGACACCTGGCCGCGTATGTCGTGCACCGCCTGGCGCATCTCGATCGGCTTGCCGCCGTTGGCGCCGTCCGACTGCAGCAGCGCGCTGCGGCTCATGTTGACCTCGACCTCCAGCGCCACCCCGAACTCGCGGCAATAACCGAGGATGGTCTGGTGGTGGCTCGGCAGGCGCGCCGGGCCGGCGTTGAAGTAATGGCCCGCGTCGAAGCCGCAGGTCTGGACGCTGCCGTCGTTCATCTCGATGCGGTCGCCGCGGCGCACCGTCCAGTTGCGGCCGCCGACGCGATCGCGCGCTTCGAGCACCGTGCACTGGTAGCCGGCCTTGCCCAGTTCCCAGGCTGCGATCAGCCCGGCGATGCCAGCGCCGAGGATCACCACCCTGCGGCCGTGACCGTTACCGCCCACCAGTTGCGGCGTCGTCGCCAGTGCCGGGGTGGCGACCAGGCCGAGTGCCCGCATACCGGTCCACGCGGCTTTCGGGCCACCGGCGCCGGCGAGGGCTGCGATGAACTGACGACGGCTGATCGACATGGCGCAGCTCTCAAGATTCCGGGCGTTCCGGAGGGTGATCGGGGAGCAGCGAAATCCGTGCCGCGCCGGTGTCGGCACGATTCGATGATCGTCATCGAAGGCACGGCATCATGGGCAACCGTCTGCTGACTGCCAAGCCCGATGCTCACCCTGCACAGCTTCGTCATTTCCCATTTCAGCGAAAAGATCCGCTGGACCCTGCGCGCCTGCGGCGTGCCGTTCATCGAACATGCGCTGACGCCGGGCCTGCACATGGCCGTGACCCCCTTGATCGGCCGGCGTGGCAGCAGCGTGCCGATCGTCACCGGCGACGGCCTGCGGGTGCAGGGCAGCGACCGCATCCTGAAGCGTCTGGCCACCCGGGGTCTGATCGACAGCCTGCTGCCCGACGAGGATGAGGCGCGCGACGACACGCTGGCGGCTGCGGCTGGTCACGAGGCGCTCGGCCCCGCGGTGATGCGCACGATCTACGCGCCGCTGCTCGGCAATCCTGCCGAGGTGCTGCGGATCTGGTCGCTGGCGGCGAGTCCCGCGCAGGCCTTGCTGCTGAAGACCTTGATGCCGCTGCTGCTGCCAGCGTTCCGGCAGCGCTTCCGCATCGACGATCCTATGGTTGCGCAGGCCCGGATCACCATCGAGACGACGCTGGACCGCGTCGCCATGCGGCGTGGCAACCGCGCCTATCTGGGCGATGCCTTCGGGATCGAGGACCTCACCTTGTGCGCGCTGCTGGCGCCGCTGGCCGGCCCTGCCGAGCATCCGCTATACGGACATCCCGTTTTCCGCGCCAGCGCCGAGGCCGCGGTGACGGCCTGGGCGAGGCATCCGACGATGGTCTGGGTGCGTGACGTCTATGCCCGCAAGCGAGAGGCGGAGCCTGCGGATTCGGTACTGGTGAAGGCGGCGGCGCGCTTGTAGCGCACGCTACGCCGCGCTCAAGGCCTCCAGCTGCTCGGTCGCCGCGATCCACTCTTCCTCGGTCTCGGCGAGCTTCTTCTTCGCCGCCGCCTGCTCCTTCTGGAGCTTGGTGAAGTCCCACTTCTTGTCCGGGGCGTAGAGCGCCGGATCGGCGAGCCTGACGGTCAGGGTCTCGACGTCCTTGGTCAGCTTGGCCATGGCCTGGTCGAGCTTGCGCACGGTGTCCTTCAGCGCCTTCGACTGCGCGGCGATTTCTTCCGCCGATTTCTGCGGAGCCTTCTTGTCCTTCTTCTTGCCGCTGCCCGGGTTCAGCTCGCGCGAGTTCAGCCACTTGGCGTAATCGTCGAGATCGCCCACGAACGGTCGGCAGCCGCCTTCGGCGACCAGCCACAGCTGATCGCAGGTCGAGGTCAGCAGGTGGCGGTCATGGGAGACCACCATCACCGCGCCGACGAATTCCAGCATCGCGGTCTCCAGCGCATGGCGCATGTCGAGATCGAGATGGTTGGTCGGCTCATCCAGCAGCAGGAGATTCGGCTTCTGGTAGACGACCATCGCCAGCGCCAGACGCGCCTTTTCGCCGCCGGAGAACGGTTCGACGTTCTCGTAGACGCGATCGCCCTTGAAGTTGAAGCCGCCGAGGAAGCCTCTGAGATTCTGCTCGGTCGCGGTTGGATCGAGGCGCTTCAGATGCAGGATCGGCGAGGCCTTCGGGTCGAGGCTGTCGGTGGTGTGCTGGGCGAAGTAGCCGACCCGCAGGTAGCCGTCGCGCATCGCATCGCCCTTCAGGTGCGGGATGGCACCGGCGATGGTCTGCACCAAGGTCGATTTGCCGGCGCCGTTCGGGCCGAGCAGGCCGATGCGCTCGCCCGGGGCGATCAGCATCCGCACGTTCTTCAGGATCACCTTGTCGCCGTAGCCGCAGACCACGTCGTCGAAGCGCACCAGCGGACTCGGCAGGCGATCCGGCTCGGAGAACGAGAAGCTGAATTCGGAATCGGCATGCACCGCCGACACCAGTTCCATGCGCTCCAGCGCCTTGATGCGGCTCTGCGCCTGGGTCGCCTTGGCGGCACTCGCCCGGAAGCGGTTGATGAACTTCTGCAGGTGGGCGACCTGCTTCTGCTGCTTGGCGAACATGCCCGCCTGCAGGGTCATCTTCTCGGCGCGGGTGCGCTCGAAAGTCGAATAGTTGCCGGTGTAGAGCGTCGCCTTTGTGCCTTCCAGGTGCAGCGTGTGGGTGGTGATGGCGTCGAGGAACTCGCGGTCGTGCGAGATCACCATCATCGTGCCCGGGTAGGTGCTGAGCCAGCCCTGCAGCCAGATCACCGCGTCGAGATCGAGATGGTTGGTCGGTTCGTCGAGCAGCAGCACGTCGGAGCGACACATCAGCGCCCGTGCCAGATTCAGACGCATGCGCCAGCCGCCGGAGAAATCGGCGACCGCCGTCTGCTGCGCTTCCTGGCTGAAGCCGAGGCCGTGCAGCAGAGCAGCGGCACGGGCCCGGGCGGCGTAGCCGCTGATGTCGTTCAGGCGCTCGTGGATGGCGCTGATCTTGTCGATGTCCAAGGTTTCTTCGGCCTTGACCAGACGCCGTTCCAGCTCGCGCAGTTCGACGTCGCCATCGAGCGCGAACTCGATCGCCAGATCGGGCAGCGACGGCGTGTCCTGCGCCACCGTGGCCACCGCCAGATTCTTCAGCGACGAGATCTCGCCCTTGTCCGGCGCCAGCTGGCCGAGTACGGCGGCGAACAGGGTCGACTTGCCGGTGCCATTGCGGCCGATGACGCCGCAGCGCCAGCCAGGATGGATCGTGAAGTTGGCGTCCTCGAGCAGGGGGCGCGGACCACGACGGAGGGTGAGGCGGGAGGCGGAGATCATCCGCGCAGTTTACCGGCTGGCGCGGTTTCTTGATGCGCTGCAGCAGCGGAAAAGCCGTGGCGCAATGAAAAACCCCGCGCGGATCGGGTGATCCGCGCGGGGTTTGTTAGCGCAGCAGCGGCTTTTAGGCCGGCTTCGGCGCGTAGGCGCTGCACCAGCCGGCGTTGGCGACCAGCTTGCCGCCGAACAGGCCGCACGGTGCCGAGACGGTATCGGCCGCGCCCGCGTACAGCGCGCAGTTGCCGCACTTGTGGCCTTCTGCGTACTGCGGGAACTTGGCCTTGTCAGCCTTGGCCGCGTCAGCGACGTAGCCGAGCTGGATGGCGTTGGCATCGGTTTCGAGGACCGCTTCCGCTGCGGCCGGTGCTGCTTCGGCAGCCGGAGCGGCGGCCGGGGCGGCTTCGGCTGCAGGGGCCGGAGCGGCTTCCGGGGCGGCGGCTGGCGCTTCCGGCTCTTTCTTCGAGCAGGCGGCGATCAGTGCCGCGCCAGCGACCGGGATGTACTGGATGAATTGACGACGGGTGGTCATGGTTGTTTCCCTGGGTGGAATGGGTAGTCCAACGCTTGCCAACTCCGGCCGGCTGGGGGCCGCCGGAATTTGCTGCGCGGGAAACTAGCACAGCCGGCGTGACCAGGGCTGCAACCGTGGCGATTCAGCTATGCGCGACGTTCGCCGACGCGCCCGCCAGCCCCTGCGCCGCCGGTTCGAAAGCCGCGACCCAGTCGCGCAACGCATCGGCCGGCAGCGCCGGGCAGAACACCCAGCCCTGGACCTCGTCGCAGCCGAGTGCGATCAGTGCGGCCAGCTGGGCCCGGGTCTCGACGCCCTCGGCGATGGCCCGGATCGCCAGCGCCTCGGCCATCGAGATGGTCGCCGCGACGACGCCGTGCACGCGTGGCGAATCGAGCATGTGGATCACGAACGAGCGGTCGATCTTCAGCGAGCGCACCGGCAGCCTGGCCAGGTAGGACAACGAGGAATAGCCGGTGCCGAAGTCGTCGATCGACACCGTCACGCCGCCGGCGTCCAGGCGCAGCAGCTGTTCGCGGGTCTTGTCCGGCTCCGCCATCAGCACGCTTTCGGTCAGCTCCAGCTGCAGCAGCGCCGGGTCGACGCCGTGCAGGACCACGGCGGCGAGCACCCGGTCGACGAAAGCCGGATCGGCGAAGTTGCGTACCGACACGTTGACCGCCACCGGCAGCACGAAGCCGGTGTCGGTCCAGGCCCGCAACTGGCGCAGCACCTGGTCGAGCACGTGATCGGTCAGCGCGGCGATCAGGCCAGTCTGCTCGGCGATCGGCATGAACTCGGCCGGCGATACCGCGCCGCGCTGTGGATGCTGCCAGCGCAGCAGCGCTTCGGCACCGGAGATGCGGCCGAGCCGGACGTCGATCTTCGGCTGGTAGTGGACAGCCAGTTCCCCGCGCTCGATTGCCAGGCGCAGGTCGCCGAGCAGGGCCAGCCAGCGGGTGTCCTCGCGCGCGCTGCTGCCGGCGTAGAACTCGCAGACGGCACCACTGCGGCTGGCCTGGCGTGCGGCCAGGCCGCTGCGCAGCAGCAGCGCCTCCGGGTCGTCGCCGTGCTGTGGTGCCATCGCGGCGCCGATGCTGACCTCGATGCTCAGCGGAATGCCGGCCAGCTGGAACGGCAGCGCCATCGCCTCGTGGATGCGTGCAGCGCAGGTGCGCAGCGCTTCGGTCGAACTGTCGGCGAGCAACACGGCGAAGCTCTTGCTGCCGGTGCGGGCCAGCACTTCGACATTGCCGGTGCAGGCGCGCAGGCGATCCGCCACCTGGGCCAGCAGGCGATCGGCGGGGCGCAGGCCGATGCCGGTCTGGATGTCATCGAAGCGTTCGATGCCGATGCTGAGCAGCGCCAGCGGCCGCGCCCGCGTCGCCGCCGGCAGCACGGTGCGCAGGCGCGCGAGCAGGCGCGTGCGGTTCGACAGGCCAGTCAGTGGATCGAAGTAGGCGAGGCGCTCGATCATCGCCTGTGCCTGCTGGTGCTCGGCGCGGGCGCGCACTGTACGGATGCCGAAGGCGAGGTCGTTGGCCAGTTCCGAAAGCAACTTCACTTCGTCGGCGTCGAAGGCGTCGGGCTCGGCGGCATAGATCGACAGCGCCCCGAACACCGCGTCGCTCTCGGCCTTGAGCGGCAGCGCGATCGAAGACTGGTAGCCGCGCGCCAGCGCCTGGGTACGCCACGGCAGCATCTGCGGATTGTTCAGGAAGTTCTGGTTGATCTGGGCGATGCCGAGGCGGATCGCGCGACCGGTCGGCCCCTGGCCAAGCGGGTTGTCGGCCCAGCTGATCGGCGCGCGTTCGAAGTAGCCGTCGCCGTAGCCGGCTTCGGCGACCGGCCGCACGCTGCGCTCGCGGTCGTGCATCGCGTAGCCGATGGTAGCCATCCGGTAACCGCCGCTGCCGACCACCATCGCGCAGACCGCGTCGAGGAATTCCTGCTCGCGATCGGCGCAGATCAGCCGACCGTTCATCTCGCTGAGCACGCGCAACGCCCGGAAGGTGCGCTGGGCAGAGTGCTCGGCGCGCTTGCGTTCGCTGATGTCGATCAGCAGCGCACTGCTGCCGATGTGGCGGCCACGTGCATCGCGGGTCGCCGTCGCGCTGAGCAGCACGGTCAGCCGCCTGCCGTCGGCACGTTGCAACTCGAGCTCGCAGTTGCCGAGCCGGCCACAGGCGATCAGCTCGTGCTGGCGAGCATCGAAATCTGCCTGGCTACCCGGTGTCAGCAGCGCGCGGAACTCGAGCCTACCGATCACGGCCGCGCGTTCCAGCCCCAGCCAGGCGAGTTCGGTGTCGTTGATCCGCTGGATCAAGCCTTTGCTGTCGAGCGTGTGGAAGCCGCAGCCGGCACTGTCGTACAGCGCCTCCGGCGCCAATCCCAGGTCCTGCAGAATCTGCGGGCTGTCGACGCGATCGGGCGGGCGAGAGTCAGGCACGGTGAGGATGGCGGGTTCGGGCGTCGCGGGTGAGCGCGAGCAGTAGCCTACGCGCATGCCCCGGCAATGGGCAGGCGCGGTCCTCGCCCGAACCTCAGTCGTTGTCGGTGATCGTCACCGTGCTGCTGGCGATGCCGCCGAGTGCTGCGGTCTGCGCGTTCGACAGGCGGATCAGGATGGTTTCCGCGCTCTCCTTCAGCGTGTCATTGATGATCGCCACCGTGAAGCTCTTGCTGCTGGCGTCGCCGCTGGCCCAGACCAGCTTGCCGGCCTTGGCTATGTAGTCGCTGCCGGCCATCGCCAGGCCGTTGGCGGTGGTGTAGTCGATCGCCGCCGTGCCGTAGCTGCCGCCGCTGCGGGTGACGGTGACGGTGGCTACGCCGCTGGCCTCGCCGACCGTGTAGGTCGTGGACGACAGCGCCAGCGTGCCCGGCGAACCATCGTCGTCGGTGATCGTCACGGTGCTGGTCTTGCCGCTGCCGAGCACCGCGCCGCCGGTGGCATTGCTCAGGCTCAGCACCACGGTTTCGTTCGCTTCGGCGAGGGCATCGTTGAGCACCGGCAGGGTGATCGTGCGATTGCCGCTGGCTCCGTTGGTCCAGCTCAGCGTGCCACTGACGGCGGTGTAGTCGCTGGCGGCGGTCGCGGTGCCGCTGGTGATCGTATAGCTGACGCTGACGGCGCCGATGCTGCCCGCGCTTCGGGCGACATTGATCGTCGTGCTGCCAGCGTTTTCCAGCACCGACTGCGTGCCGCTGAGGAACGCGATACTGCCAGCCGAGCTGATGGTGTCGTCGTCGCTGATCGTCACCACGGCGGTCGCCGGGCTGCCGAGGCTGGCGCCGGCAACGGTACCGAGGCGCAGCTGGAAGTTCTCGCTGCTCTCGGCCAGCGTGTCGTTGAATACGGTAATGAGCACGGTCTTGGTCGTGGCGTCGCCGCTGGCCCAGGTCAGCGTGCCGCTGGCGGCGGTGAAATCGCTGCCGGCCGCGGCGCTGCTGCTGGCCGTGGCATAGGTCACCGAGGCAGCGCCGGTGGAGCCGCCACTGCGGGTCACCGGAATACTGACGCTGCCGGCATTCTCGGCGACCGTGTAGCTGGCGCTGCCGAGTGCGATCACGCCCGGCAGGCCGTCGTTGTCGATGATGCTCAAGGTCTCGGTCTTGGTTGCGCCGAGTACCGCGCCGCCGCCGGGAGTGCTCAGGCTCAGGGTGATGGTTTCGGTCGCCTCGGCGGCGATGTCATTGCTGATCGGCACCGTGAAGCTCTTGCTCGCGGTATCGCCAGCGCTCCAGCTCAGCGTGCCACTGACGGCGCTGTAGTCACTGCCGGCCAGGGCCGTGCCGTTGCTGCTCGCGTAGTTGACGGTGACTGCGCCAGTCGAACCCAGCGTGCGCGATACGCTGACCGTCGCCGTGCCCGCCGCTTCGCTGATCGACGCACTACCGGCGGTGAACGCCAAGGTGCCGTTGACGCTCGGGCTGTCGTCGTCGTTGATGGTCACCGTGGCGATCGAGGTGGCGCCGAGTGCTGCGCCGCTGACGCCGGACAGGCGTAGCTGGAAGCTTTCGTTGGCTTCGGCGGTGCTGTCGTTGTAGACGGTGATACGCAGCGTTTTCGAGCTGGCGTCGCCATTGGCCCAGCTCAGCGTGCCGTTCGCCGCCAGATAGTCGCTGCCGGCAGTGGCGCTGCTGTTGGCGGTGGCGTAGCTCAGCGACGCCGCGCCATAGCTGCCGCCGCTGCGGTTGATGGTCACCGTCACCGCGCCGCCGTTTTCGGCAACGCTGTAACTGGCTGCCGCGAAGGCCAGCGAGCCCGGCGCGGTGTCGTTGTCGGCGATCGTCAAGGTGGCGGTCTTGACGCTGCCCAGGGTCGCGCCGCCGCTCGGCGCGCTGAGCGCCAGGGCCAGGGTTTCGCTGCTTTCGCCGACGGCGTCGTCGATCATCGGCACCGAGAAGGTCTTGGTGGTGGCATCGCCATCGGCCCAGTTCAAAGTGCCGCTGGTGGCGATGTAGTCGCTACCAGCGATCGCCGTGCTGTTCGCGGTCGCGTAGTTCGCCGACACCGCGCCGGCATTGCCGCCACTGCGCTGCACGCTGATCGTGGCGATGACGCCGTTCTCGGTCACCGAGTAGCTCGAGGCGCCGAGGCGCAGGCTGCCCGGCCCCGGGGTGATCGCGGCCAGCGCCAGGGTGGCATCGACCAGGCCGGTGCCGCAGCTGCTGCAGCTGCCGGGGAAGCTGCGGACATTGCCCTTCAGCGTGCTTTCGACGTGATCCGGCGTGATCGACGGCTGCGCGGCGTAGAGCAGCGCAGCGACGCCGGCGACATGCGGCGAGGCCATGCTGGTGCCCTGCAGGTAGGCGTAGGAATCGCCGCCCGGCGTGGTCGCGCCGTTGTTGTAGGTCGACAGGATTCCGACCGTGCTGCCGCGGCTCATGTCACCGCCCGGTGCAGCGACGTCGACCGAAGCGCCGTAGTTCGAGTACGGCGCGCGGCTGCCGCCATCGCCGATCGACGCGACGCTGATCACGCCGCTGCAGCTGGCCGGCGAGAAGCCGGAGGCGTCCATGTTCGAGTTGCCGGCGGCGACCACGACGGTCGCGTTGCGCGAGCGGGCGCTGTCGATCGCACCCTGCAGGGTCGGTGATGCCGAGCAGGGGTACTGGCCGCCGAGGCTCATGTTCAGCACCTGCGCCGGCTGCGGGTTGGCCGGCACGCCGGACACCGTGCCGCCCGAGGCCCAGATGATCGCGTCGGCGATGTCCGAGGTACTGCCGCCGCAGCGGCCGAGCACGCGGGCGATCACCAGCTTGGCGCCATAGGCGACGCCGGCGACGCCGAGGCCGTTGTTGGCCAGTGCCGCGATGGTGCCGGCGACGTGGGTGCCGTGCCAGCTGGAATTCGAGGTGCCGCTGCTGCCGCAGGAGCCGGAAATGCGGAAATCGCCGGGGTCCGAGGCGTCGCTGTCGCGACCGCTGCCATCGTTGGCGCTGGCCGGATCGCTGATGAAGTCGTACTGGGCGACGACCTGGCCAGCGAGGTCGGCATGCGGCCGGTAGCCGGTGTCGATCACCGCGACGACGGCGCCGCTGCCGTCGGTCCTGTCCCAGGCGCCGTAGGCGTTGACGCCGGCCAGCCCGTTGACCTGCGACGGCCCGGCGACGCCCCAGAGATTGCCCAGGTAAGAATCGTTCGGCGTCAGTACCGCCTGCAGGATGCGGTCGGGTTCGACATAGCGCAGCCCGGCCGGACGGCGCGCCTTGATCCGCGCGGCGAGGCGAGTGAGTGCGGCTTCATCGAGCCCGCCGTCGGCATCGATCAGCAGCGCGCCGTTGCCGAGCCGGCGCCGGTAGCGGAGCGGCTGGCCGGCGCCGGCCGCGAGCGCATCGACGCGGCTGCGCGCCGTCGTTTCGAGGGCCTGCGCGGCCTGCAGCGTCAGCGCCATATGGCGCCGGCCGCGGAATTCGGCGATGTCGTCGTCGAAGGCGACGATCAGCCGCGACGGCGGCAGCGCTTCGCCGGCGACCAGATAGCGGGCCACCGGTTCCGGCAAAGTCGCCGCGGCCGCGCGGGTGGCGGCTCCGCTCGCGGCCAGCAAGGCGGCAGTCAGCGAGGCGGCGAGGACGGTGTGCAGCGTGCTGGTCAGAGGGCGCATGGCCGCTTCGCAGTTCAGGTTGTACGACCTGTATCGGCCGCGGCGCAGGGGTCTGAAAGGCCCTGCCCACCGGCTGTCCCGGCACTTGCACCGCCGATCGCGGCTGGCGCCGAACGGTGACGCATAAGCGTCGCGAAAGGGCTCGGGAGGCTGGGCGCCGGATGATGGTCCGGCGAACGCTGCTCGGCCGGCAGCATTCGGCAAAGGCGCCCGGCCGAGTCGCGAACGGCCGGTCTTCGAACAAATGCCTTGACCCCGGTCAAGGCCCCGATTCGTCCGGCGGCGGCATCGTGATTCCGTATCGACCGACCTCGGCGCACTCCGGAGCCGATCATGAGCTTCTACAACTGGACCGACGATCTGACCGTCGGCAATCAGGCCGTCGACGATCAGCACAAGAAAATCATCGACCTGATCAACCGCTATCACGACACGCTCGAGCAGAAGGGCACGCGCAGCGCGCTGGTCGCCGACTTCAAGGCGATCGCCGATTACGCGATCCGCCATTTCCGCGACGAGGAAGCGCAGATGGAGCGCTGCCGATACCCGCAGCTGGAGCGCCACAGGATCATCCACAAGCAGTTGCTCGACCGGGTCGGCACCTTGGGCCAGCAGCCGGCGTCAGGCGTCGCCGCTGTCGAAAGCCAGATCCAGTTCTTCCTGAAAAGCTGGCTGACCGCCCATATCAAGGGCATCGACCAGCAGTACTCGCCGTACATGATCGGCAAGGCCCGCGCCGTCGCCTGAACGCCATGAAAAAGCCCGCCGCGGCCGTCGCGCCGGGGCGGGCTGCTTGATGAATTCCGGGTTTACCAGTAGGTATCGCGTTCGGCGGTCGCGGCGATCTTGTGGATGCTGAGGTCGGCGCCGTTGAACTCCTCTTCAGGGCTCAGGCGCAGGCCGAAGGCGGCTTTCAGCGCGCCGTAGACGAGGGCGCCGCCGCAGAAGGCGATGGCGATGCCGAGCACGGTGCCGGTCAGCTGGGCGCCGAACGACACGCCGCCGATGCCGCCGAGCGCGGTCGAGCCGAAGATGCCGGCGGCCAGGCCGCCCCAGGCGCCGCACAGGCCGTGCAGCGGCCAGACGCCGAGCACGTCGTCGATCTTCCAGCGGTTCTGGGTCAGGGTGAACATGTAGACGAACAGGCCGCCGGCCACCGCGCCGGTGGCCAGCGCACCGAGCGGATGCATGATGTCGGAGCCGGCGCAGACCGCGACCAGCCCGGCCAGCGGGCCGTTGTGGACGAAGCCCGGGTCATTGCGACCGACGAACAGCGCCACCAGGGTGCCGCCGACCATCGCCATCAGCGAGTTCATCGCCACCAGGCCGCTGATCTTGTCCAGCGTCTGCGCGCTCATCACGTTGAAGCCGAACCAGCCGACGATCAGGATCCAGGCCCCGAGCGCCAGGAACGGAATGCTCGACGGCGGATGTGCGGAGATCTCTCCGGTCTTCGTGTAGCGGCCGCGACGGGCGCCGAGCAGCAGCACCGCGGCGAGCGCGATCCAGCCGCCGACGGCGTGGACGACCACCGAGCCGGCGAAGTCGTGGAAGTTGGCGCCGAAGGTGGCCAGCAGCCAGTCCTGGATGCCGAAGCCGCCGTTCCAGGCAATACGCTCGAACAGCGGGTAGACGAAGGCGACCAGCACGAAGGTCGCCGCCAGCTGCGGGTAGAAGCGGGCGCGTTCGGCGATGCCGCCGGAGACGATCGCCGGCACCGCCGCCGCGAAGGTCAGCAGGAAGAAGAACTTGGTCAGCTCGAAGCCGCTGTGCTGGGATAGTTCGGCGGCCGGCGCGTAGAAATGCTGCCCGTAGGCCAGGCCGTAGCCGAACACGAAGTAGGCGAGGGTGGAGATCGCGAAGTCGCAAAGGATCTTGACCAGGGCATTGACCTGATTCTTGCGGCGCACCGTGCCGAGTTCCAGGAACGCGAAGCCGGCGTGCATCGCCAGGATCATGATCGCGCCGAGAAGGATGAACAGGACGTCGGACGGCGTCTTGATGTCGTGCACTGCTTTGGTCTCCGCCAGGTCAATTCGGCGTCGATCTGGTGCGCCGGCGGCGGATTATTGCTGATTAATGATCGACAACGGTGCATTGCGCCCCATTCCGGGATAAATCCTGCGGGGCGCCGCCCGATGCCGCCATCTTGCGGGCCTGGGTTGCCGGCTCGGCGTGTGGTCCAATGACCTGCAGACCAGGTGCATCGGGCCCCCGACCCGAACCTGGCCAGAAAGAGATCCCTGGTATCGGCAGTGCTCCGACCGTCAACCCGGATGATTCAAGCCATGATCAGTCTCAAGAGTCATCTGGCGCTGTTCGCGATGAGCTTCGTGACCTGGGCCTTTTTTGTGGTCCTGGGGTTGCCCGATTACTACCAGAGCTGGTCGTTCGAGCTGAAGATCGCCATCTGCATTGCGGTCACCGCCCTCTATTTTCCGTTGACGCCGTTCTTGCTGCGCCGGTTCGAGAACCGGGCATATGCCAGGAACGCGCTCTGGCTCGCGCTTTATCTGACCGTCCCACTGTTCATTTACGACTACGTCTACATCGTGATCATCGGCGGCGACGATCTGTCTTTCGTTTTCCGCTACTGGTATCTGAGCTTTTTCTACTTCTCGTTCTGGATCCAGTTCCCGCTCATTGCCCGGTCAATGACGCGCGATCGAAGTTCTCCGATCTAGCTTCAAGCTGCCTGGGCATGGGCCGCGTTGCCGGCTGCCACGGCGTCGCCACCGGTGCGGGCATAGGCATCGGCCCAGCGCTTGTAGGTATTCATGTCGCCGTCTTGCCAGGGATGGAAGCCGGGCCGGTAGTAGGCGAGGTAGTGGCGCATCAGCGGCCGGAACAGGCCGTTCCAGCCGTACAGCCAGCGCAGGCCGCGCGCCCAGAGACCGAGGCGCTGGCCGAAGCTGTAGCCGTCGACGATCAGCATGTGGCGCAGGATCAGGAACACGTGCAGCGGGAACATGATCGAGGTGTAGAGCATCACGCCCGCACGCAGGAAATAGCCGGCCCTGGCGACATTGGTCAACACGTCGTAGGCGACCGCCTTGTGCTCGATCTCCTCGACGCCATGCCAGATGTACATGGCGCGAATCCGCGGATCGGCCTCGGCGAACACCGCCTGCTGCTCGAAGAAGCCATGCGCCATGATCGCGGTCATGTGTTCGGCCGCGGCCGTCTGCGCCAGCGTGAACGAGGCCGGCATCAGCTTGCGGATGCGGTTGAGAATGTTCCGTGTATTGGCCTCGATGTTGTCGACCTTGATGCCCTGCGCTTGCAGGCGATCGTTGAACTGCTTGTGGATGCGGCCGTGCTGTGCTTCCTGGCGCATGAAGTCCTTGACCTGCTGCTGCAGCTCCGGATCGGTGATCTGGTCGCGGTAGTCGCGCACGCAGGTGATGAAGAACTTCTCGCCTTCCGGGAACAGGGTCGACATGGCGTCGAAGAAGCGGGTCTTGAAGGCGTCGCCGCCGAACCAGTGGCGCGGGATGTCACCGCCGAGGTCGAAGTCGACCTCGGTGCGCGGCACGATCGGATAGCCGGATGCGGTGGTCGTCTGCTTCATGATTCAGCGCCTATGGTGAATTTCCGAGCCGACTCTAGGCGCCGCGCCCAGGGTCGGCTATGACCTGCCGCGACCGCAGGGAACATTTGGCGACAATGTGCCGACGCGGGACGCTCAGCGTTCGGCGCGTTCCCGGCCCCGGAAGGCGCTGGGTGACAGGCCGGACCAGCGGCTGAAGGCACGCGTGAAGCTGCGACGCTCGGAGAACCCCAGTCGCTCGCTGATCGTCTCGATGTCCTGCGTCGTGTCCTGCAGCCATTTCGCCGCCAGCTTGAAGCGAGCGCGGTCCTGCAGATCGGCGTAACGCTGGTCTTCCTCCTGCAGGCGTCGCTGCATGGTCCGTGGGTGCAGACCGAGCGCGGCGGCCATCCGTTCCACGCCCTGACCCAGCAGCGCCGGCTCAGCCTCGAAGGCCTGCTCGATCGCCGCGACCAGCCCGGAACTGGCCGCTGCCTTGGCCGGCAATTGCGCGAGACGCTGCTCGACCCGGTATTCGGCCTGCTTGTGCAGCGCCGGGAAGGCGCCTTCCAGCGGGCGGTCGAGCAGGGCGCGGTCGAAGGCCAGCAGGTGCTCGGGCTGGTCGAACAGCACCGGCACCTGGAAGTAGGTTTCATAAACGTCGGCGTGTAACGGTCTCACGTGGCGGAAGCACAATCGCTGGAACGGCGCGCCGGCGCCAAGCAGGCGGCGGCCGAATTTCACGATCGAGGCAAAAGTTGTCTCGCTGAACCAGGGATGCGGCGCCGGCTCGACCGAACTGGCGAGCTTCAGCACCAGGTGCGCTTCCTCGCCGACTTCCTCCAGGTGGACCTGGATCATCGGGTTGATCAGCTCGCGTACCCAGTCGAACACCCGCAGGCCGTCGCGCAGCGTCGGGCTGGTGGCGAGGAAGGTATCGATGTCCGGCAAATAGTCGAAGGCGAAGGTTTCGCCGAGCACGAAGGGGAAGTGCAGGCCCGAATCCCGGGTGCGGACGACGCAGGCTTCCATGACCTTCTGCAACAGTGGCGCGCTGACCGTGGCGCTTTCGAGATGGATCAGATCCATCTCGATGCCAGCCTTGCGGAACACCGGCTCGATATTGAAGCCGCAGCGGGCCGCCGCCTTGACCCAGTTGGTCAGGGTGATGAACGGAATCGGCTCAAGGTGCAGCGGCATGCTCATCGGCCGAGTATGCCGCAGCGTCGCTGGACCTCCGGGGCTTGGTCAGGCCATCAGCTGCAGGCTGGCCAGCCGGGCGTACAGGCCGCCGCTGTGCAGCAGTTCGGCCGGGGTGCCGATCTCGACGATCTTGCCGGCTTCAAGCACGACGATGCGATCGGCGCGCTGCACCGTCGCCAGTCGGTGGGCAATGATCAGCGTGGTGCGGCCGACCATCGCCGCTTCGAGGCCGCGCTGCACGAAGGCTTCGCTTTCGGCATCGAGCGCGCTGGTCGCTTCATCGAGTAGCAGCAGCGGCGGGTTCTTGAGGATCGCGCGGGCGATCGCCAGGCGCTGGCGCTGGCCGCCGGACAGGCGCACGCCGCGCTCGCCGAGAAAAGTCTGGTAACCGTCGGGCAGGCGATCGAGGAATTCATCGGCGCGGGCGGTGTGTGCCGCCTGCTGCACTTCCTCGTCGGTGGCGTCCGGGTTGCCGTAGCGGATATTGGCGCTGGCATCGGCGGAAAAGATCACCGCGTCCTGCGGCACGATGCCGATCCGCGAGCGCAGCTCGGCCGGGTCCAGTTCGCGGATATCGATGCCGTTGAAGCGGATGCCGCCGGTGCCGGTGTTCACGGCGCCATCGACGTCGTAGTACCGAAGCAGCAGCTGGAAGATCGTGGTCTTGCCGGCGCCGCTGGGGCCGACCAGGGCCACGGTTTCGCCTTCGCGGATGTCGAGGGTCAGGCCGTCGAGCGAGGCCGTGTCGGGGCGCGACGGGTAGTGGAAGCGCACATTGTCGAACTCGACCCGCGCCTGCCGGGTCGGCGGCAGCGGCTTCGGCCGGGCCGGGGCCTGGATGCGGCTTTCGGCGTGCAGCAGTTCGACCAGGCGCTCGGTGGCGCCGGCCGCGCGCAGCACGTCGCCCCAGACTTCGGCGATCACGCCGACACCACCGGCGGTCAGCACCGCGTAGAGCACGAAGGACGCCAGCTCGCCGGCGGTCATGGTGCCGGCGACCACCGACTGCGCACCGAGCCAGAGCACGAAGACGATCGAGCCGAACACGCCACCGATCACCGCCGCGGTCATCAAGGCCCGCAGCCGCGCGCGACGGACCGCGGTCACGAAGCTGGTTTCGACGCTTGAGTCATAGCGCGCCGATTCGCGGCCTTCCTGGGTGAAGGCCTGCACGGTGGGAATCGCGTTGAGAATCTCGCCGGCGACCGCCGAGGTGTCGGCGAGGCGATCCTGGGCATCGCGGGACATCTTGCGCACGCCGCGACCGATCAGCACCAGCGGCACGACGACCGCTGCCAGCAGCACCACGGTGATCGCGAACAGCCGCGGACTGGTGACGCCGAGCATCACCATGCCGCCGAGGAATTGCAGGAAGCTGCGCAGGCCCATCGACACCGAGGAGCCGACCACGGTCTGCACCAGCGTGGTGTCGCCGGTCAGCCGCGACAGCACTTCGCCGGTGCGGGTGGTTTCGAAGAACTCGGGCGACTGCGCCAGCATCCGGCGGTAGACCGCGCTGCGCAGGTCGGCCGTGACCCGCTCGCCGATCCAGCTGACGAAATAGAAGCGACCGGCGGTGGCCAGGGCCCAGAACATCGCCAGCACGCCGAGCGCGGCGAAGTGGGCATCGATGTGGCTGTCGGCGGTGGCCGAAGCGACGAAGCCCTGGTCGATCAGGTCGCGGAAGGCCATCGGCACCATCAGCATCGCCGCCGAGCTGAGAATCAGCAGCAGGGTCGCGACGATCAGCCGGCCTTGATAAGGCTTCATGAACGGCCGCAGGCCGGCAAGCGCGGACAGCTTGCGGCGAGGCGGAGTGGTGGTGTCGGCGGCGGGTGTCGCGGTCATCGGGCTTGCTTCGGAAGCTGGTGCGGACGCGATTCTGTCATGGGCCTGCCGCTCGGGTTTCGGTTCGCGGTGCGCCCTGCGGCTCCGTCGGAAGTGCCGGGCAGAAGCCGGAGTCACGGAATCGACAGGCCGGCTTGCAAGGCCGTCGGCAATCCCGCAGCGTCAGTGCCCCACTTTTCCACTTCCCATTGACTGATGACAGTCTTCATTCCGACCCGCGCCGCCGCCCTCGCGCGGCTCGCCGAGTTCCTGCCGAGCAGTGGCTCGCGCTACGCGAACGAGCGCAATGCCGACCTCGGCCCGGCGCGCCGCGACAATGTGTCGCTGCTGTCGCCGGTGGTGCGTCATCGTTTGCTCACCGAGGACGAGATTGCCCGCGCGGTGCTCGGCCGCCATGCGTTCTCGACCAGTGAAAAATTTATCCAGGAAGTCTGCTGGCGCAGCTACTGGAAAGGCTGGCTGGAACTGCGGCCGCAGGTCTGGCGGGACTACCGGACTGCGCTCGCGGCACAGATCGGCAAGGTCAGCGACGGGTCGACGCTGGATCGACCCCTTCGCAAGCGCTATGCGGCGGCGGTCGACGGCAACACCGGCATCGCCTGCTTCGACGCCTGGGTGGAGGAGCTGCGCGGGGTCGGCTATCTGCACAACCACACGCGGATGTGGTTCGCATCGATCTGGATCTTCACCCTGAACCTGCCCTGGCAGCTCGGTGCCGATTTCTTCCTGCGTCACCTGCTTGACGGCGACCCTGCCTCGAACACCCTGAGCTGGCGCTGGGTCGCCGGCTTGCAGACTCGCGGCAAGCACTACCTGGCGCGAGCCGAGAACATCCGGACGCACACGTCGAACCGCTGGTGGCCGAAAGGCGAACTCGACGAGGACGCCAGCCCCTTGCCGGCCGACGAGATTCCGGCCGCTGGCCGCATCGTCGACCTGGCGCCGCCATTGCCTGGCAAGCGCACCGCGCTGTGGCTGCACGAGGACGATCTCTGCGCCGAGTCCTGGCCTGCGCTGGCGGGCCTGAATCTCGTCGCCGTCGCTGGCGACGTGACGCCGGCTGAGCGGTCCTGGCTGCCGGTCAGCGATGCTGTGATCGGCTACAGCGAAGCCGCGCTGGCCGATGGTCTGGCTCGCGCCGGCGACCATTACCGCCTGCCATCGGCGCGAATCGCCACCAGCGAGCGCCTTCGCTGGCTGGAACGCCAGGGCATCGAGCAGGTCGTCACGGCGTATGCGCCATTGGGTCCGGCTGCCGATGCGCTGGCCGGCCTGAGGCGCGAGTTGAAGGCAAAAGGCGTCGAACTGGTGCAGGTCCGTCGCGCCTGGGATACCGCGTTCTGGCCGCATGCCTCGAAAGGGTTCTTCCAGCTGCGCGAGAAGATCCGCCCGCTGCTGCTCGAACTGCGGATTCCGTAGCCGGCGGCGTAGCGAAGCCGATCGGCGGTCGGCTCGTTGGCACTCGCCAAGCCACTGTGCTGACAGGAAATTTTGACGCCCGATCGGGCATGGGATGTGCATTGCCTGTGGTGCAGCTCAACCGCTTTTCGGAGGCCGTCTCATGCAATCTCCCGATTTCGCGCAGTTCGGTGCCGCGTCGTTCGAGCACAAGGATCTGCTCTTTCTGTTCGAGCATTTCCCGGTGCCGGGCACCGACGCCGTCGAAGCGGCTCGCCGGGTCATCGAACAGCCGAGCACCTTGGAATCCTTGCTCGAAAGCCGCTACCTGCAGGACGCGATGCTCGATCCGAAAGCCGCCTGGCTCGATGTCTCGCCGAAGCTCTACTTCAACGTGATGCTGCGTCGGGCGCTGGCGGGGCGCCGGGATTCCGGTGAGCGCCGGACCATCCATTACCTGTCCAACCTGCTGGCGCTGTTCTCGAACAGCGAGCGCCTGCATCGTGTGCAGGCCGGCGAGGTGCAGGACTACGACTACCTCGTGGACCTGATGCACGAAGCGCAGAACGCCGGCCACGAGCGACGCTTCCTGGTGCTGTCGCAGATCGGCAACTACGCGCTGTTCCTGGCCGGCTGGTGCGCGCCGTGGATCGAACACCGGCAGCGCTACTTCAAGCGCCCGCTCGGGCTGGACTACTACTGCAACATGAGTCGCAGCCATTTCGCGTCGGCGGCCAAGCACGAGCTGGCCGATACCTTCGGCCTGAAGCCGGTGTTCGCCCAGCTGGCGATCCGTTTCGACTACTACCGCGGCGGCATCGAGAAGATGGCCGGCGCCACGGTGCACTGAAAGCACGCCTCGGGCCGCGTGCGGCCCGAGGCGTGCGGCTTACTGCTTCAGGCTGTCGCGGAACAGCAGGTAACGGGCCGAGGCCGCCCAAGGTGCTTCGAGCATCGGCAGGTGGCCGATGCCTTCCATCATCGCCACCTGGCCGTGGGGCAGCAGGCGGTTGAGGATCTTCGCGCCCGAGGGGTGCAGCACCCGGTCACGGTCGCCCCAGACGATCAGGGTCGGCGTCGCCAGTGGCGGGCGCTGCTCGGCGAGAGCGCCGTCGAGCGAACCGGACTGCTCGCGGATCTCGCCAAAGATGAACTCGTTGAGCGAGTAGTTGGCGATCTGACGTTCGATCAGCACCTGGCGCACCGGTGCCGGGATGAATGGCGGCTTCTGCATCACGAACTGCATCAGCCGGCCGAAGTCCTGGGCGCTGCGGGCGAACAGCGGCGGCGGCATGCCGGCGGCCATCAGCTTCATCATTTCCGATTCCTCGGCACCGAACACGCCGGCCGGATTCAGCAGCCACAGGCTCTGCACCTCGTCCGAATGGGCCATGGCATAAGCCGCGGCAATCCAGCCGCCCATCGAGTTGCCGCCCAGATGAAAGCGGCTCAGGCCCAGTTTCCTGGCGACCTGCGCGATGCGCTCGACCTGGTCGCCGATCCGGTAACGGACGTCGGCCGGCTTCGAGCTTTCGCCAAAGCCCGGGATATCGATCGCGTAGACGCGATAGCGTTTGGTCAGCACGGGGCCGACGCGGGTCCAGTTGTCCTTGTCGGCACCGATGCCGTGCAGCAGCAGCAGCGGTGGCGCGTTCGCCGGGCCGCCTTCGAGATAGACGATGTGAAAGCTCCGACCACCGACCTCGATATCCATTTCTGAACGCTGCAGGCCGGCGCGCATCCGCTCCAGGCTCATGGCGGTGTCGGCAATCCTCCTCGGCGCGAGGAAGTACAGGCCGATGTAGACGGCGATGGTCAGGGCCAGCAATGCGGCGAACAGCTTGAGGATCAGCACGGGCTCAGGTCCGTCGATGGTGGTGCGCGATGGTATCGATTCCCGTGGGGCGGGTTTTCAACCGGACAGGCGGAGAACCGGCCGCCGCCGGCCTCTGGGCCGGGGTGGGCCTCGAAGCGCTGCCCGCTGATGCAGTTCAGGCCAGCCAGCGCGCCAGATGCCGGTAGACCTCGGGATGGTTGACCAGCTGCAGGTGGTGCAGGCCGGGCAGCAGGACGCCATCGCCGGGGCCGAACGGCACTTTCAGCGTGTCGTTGAGATGCCGGCCCGAGGCGCTGTCGGCCAGCACCAGACCGTCGCCGATCAGCTGCGTCGCCGGATGCGCAGGGCCTTCGCCGAGCATCGCGCCGACATAGTGATGGCGTGCCTTCGGCAGCCGCTGCACCGGACGCCGGGTGTCGTGGCCGACCAGATCCTGGTCGTAGCCCTGCCAGTCGTCGTGGCGCAGGCTGCCGTGGCGCAGGTCCTTGATGCCGGCCGAGCGGCCATTGATCGCCACGGCCAGTGGCCGGGTGATGTCGAGCCTGGCCAACAGGCTGGCCGCCAGATGGCCGAAGCGCTCCAGCGGCGCACCGTGATGCGGGCTGCCGAGACAGACCAGATGACTGATCTGCGCCGGCCACAGCAGCCTGGATTCCAGCGCCTGGTGCGCCGCGCTGCGAGCGATCAGGCCGCCCATGCTGTGGCCGATCAGCGCGACGCGGCGCAGTTTCACCGGCCAGTTGGCGAGCAGGTTTTCCAGCACCACGGCGAAGTCCTCGCCGTTTTCGGAGATGTGCCGGCCGCTGTTGTAGCGCAGGAACATCGGCGTCCAGCCCTGCTCGCGCTGCAGCCTGGCGGCATAGGTTTCGCCGGCTTGCTGGTCGGCATAAGAGGTCCAGATGCGCTCGTCGCAGCACAGGCCATGCAGGAAGATCGCGACATCGCCGGTCGCCTGCGGGTGTTCGGCAGCGAGCGCCGCGCGGGTCGGCGCCAGCAGCCGGCCCCGGCGATCGCGGAAGGCCAGCGCTGTCGCCAGGCCGTTGCCGCTGCGGGCCAGGAAATCGCCAAACACGCCATTGGTGGCGCTGATGACCGACTGGACCGCACTCACCAGCGAGTCCGTCCGGGCTGATCCTGCGCCTGATCGAGCACGCGGATGGCGGCATCGCAGGCGACCGTGGTCAGGCCGCGGATACCGATGTGCACACCTTTGGTGATGCCGTCATGGAACTGGCGGACGATACCGCTGACTTTTGCCACGACGGGCACACAGGCGAGCACGCGGAACGGCTTGTCGGCGATTGCCAGATGGGTTTCCTCGATGCGGGCGCTGCCGCGGTCGATGCCAGCCTTAAGTAAGGCGATGGCCCCCTGCAGTTGGCGCGATGATTCGTCGGTGCTGGAAGACATGCCTGTGATCCGGTCGGAGATGTGAACGATCGTGCACAAATAATCACGCCATGTCCACTGGTCCGCCTGATTTCTCTGCCTGGCCTGCGCGGCTGACCGCAGAATCGCGCCTGCCTCATCCCATCCCTGCAAGTCTGGAGATTCGTCGTGGCCCTGCCTGCCGTGTTGCAAAACCTGCGTCTGCCGGTGATCTGCTCGCCGATGTTCATCGCCTCGAACCCGCGTCTGGTGATCGAGCAGTGCAAGGCCGGCGTGGTCGGCTCGTTCCCGGCGCTGAACGCCCGGCCGCAGTCTCGGCTCGGCGAATGGCTGACCGAGATCGAGACCGAACTGGCCGCCTTCGAGGCGGCGAATCCGGGCAGGAAGGCGGCGCCGTTCGCGGTCAACCAGATCGTCCACAAGTCGAACGATCGCCTCGAAGCCGACCTGGCGACCTGCGTCGAGCACAAGGTGCCGATCATCATCACTTCGCTGCGCGCACCCGACGAAATCGTGCCGGCGGTGCACAGCTACGGTGGCCTGGTGTTCCACGACGTGATCAGCGTGCGCCACGCGCAGAAAGCGCTGGAAGCCGGTGTCGATGGCTTGATCCTGGTCTGCGCCGGTGCCGGCGGCCATGCCGGCACCTTGTCGCCGTTCGCGCTGGTCGGCGAGATCCGCAAGTTCTACCAGGGCCCGATCATCCTGTCCGGCTCCATCGCCAGCGGCGATGCGATTCTCGGTGCCCAGGCGATGGGTGCGGATATCGCCTACATCGGCACCCGCTGGCTGGCCACGCCGGAAGCGAATGTCAGCGACGGCTATCGCCAGGCGATCGTCGAATCCGGCGCCGGCGACATCGTCTACACGCCGTATTTCTCGGGCGTGCACGGCAACTATCTGAAGAAGAGCATCGTCCTCGCCGGCATGGACCCGGACAATCTCCCGCACGCCGACGCCAGCAAGATGAACCTTGGCAGCGGCGGCGCCGAAGCCGACAGCAGCACCGCCAAGGCCTGGAAGGACATCTGGGGCGCTGGCCAGGGCGTCGGCCTTATCGACTCGATCAAGCCGACTGCCGAAGTGGTCAACCAGCTTGAAGCCGAGTACCGCGCGGCGAAGGCGCGGATGCTGGCGGCGTCGCAGGCCTACGCAGGCTGATGACCGTGTAGCAGGCGGCTAATCGGCCGCCTGCTTCCTGCGCCGTTCGGAGCGCGCCGAGGCTTCCACGACCGCCAGCAAGCGCGGCCCGAACAGCGTGTCGAGCATCGGCTGGATCAGGTCTTCCAGGCTGCGACCGACGGTCAGCTGACCGGCCAGATGCAGGCTCAGCAAACCGTGGAGCGCCGCCCAGGTGACGTGCGCGCCGGTCGCACCATCGCCGGGAATCAGTCTGGCATCGACGGCTTCCTGATACGCGGTCTGCACTGTGGCCATCGTGCGCAGCCGCGCCGCATGCAGCTCGGGAAAATCGGTCGGATCGGGCTGGCGCAGTGAAAACATCAGTCGGTATTCGGAAGGCTGCGACTGCGCGAAGGCGATGGCAGTACGCGCAATCGCATGCAGCTTCAGCAGCGGCGATTCCAGGCCCTCGATGGCGGCTTCCATCAGCGCGGTCAAGCGGTCGAACCATACCGCGCGCAGCGCGGCGAAGATGTGTTCCTTGTTCTTGAAATAGCGATACGGCAGCGCCTGGCTGCGACCCATCGCAGCGGCGATCGCCCGCAGGGTCACGGCGTCATAGCCATCTCGTTCGTAGAGTGCCGCAGCGGCCGCGCAGATTTCTGCGCGGATGCCGTCGGCGGCTTCGGTGGATAGGCGGGGGCGGGCCACGGACCGGTTCCAGCCGCGCTCAGCGCTGAACTTGCCGCATCAGACATTCCTGCGCCGCACTGGCCACCAGTCGCCCGCTGCGGTCGTAGATCAGGCCGCGCGACATGCCGCGTACCGATTGCGCGCTCGGCGAGTCCATCGCGTAAAGCAGCCAGTCGTCGACCCGGACATCGCGATGGAACCACAGCGCGTGATCGATCGAGGCGACGATCATGTCGCTGGAGAACCAGCTCCGGCCGTGCGGCAGCAGCGCCGTCGAGGCGAGGTTGAAGTCCGAGGCATAGGCGAGCATGCAGCGATGCAGCAGCGGGTCGTCCGGCAAGGGGCCGGCGGCACGGAACCAGATGCCCTGCTGCGGCGGGCGCTTCTCCGGCTGAAACGGGTCCAGGGGCGTCGCCCAGGCAAATTCGAACGCCTGCTCTTTGGTGAACATCAGGCGCAGGCGTTCCGGCAGCGCCGGGTTGCGCGCCAGTTCGTCGGCCAGCCACTGCTGACGCAGCGCGTCCTGGTTGCCGATGGCCTCCGCGGTCGGCACTGGTGGCATCTCGACCTGGTGCTCGAAGCCGTCCTCGGCGCGCTGGAACGAGGCCATCAAGGTCAGGATCGGCTGGCCGTGCTGGATCGCCTGGACGCGGCGCGTGGTGAAGCTGCGGCCGTCGCGTACCCGGTCGACCTCGTAGACGATCGCTGCGTCCATGTCGCCAGGGCGCAGGAAGTAGGCATGCAGTGAGTGCGGCAGCTGGCCTTCGACTGAGCGCGTCGCCGCGACCAGCGCCTGGCTGACCACCTGGCCGCCGTAGACGCTGCGGCCGCCGAGATGGCGCGACTGGCCCCGAAACAGGTTGACTTCCAGCGGTTCCAGATCGAGCAGGCTGATCAGGTCGGCGAGGCAGGCGTTCATCGGCATTCCATGAAAGGTGATGCGAAAGGGTAGCGCAGCCGGCTCAGACCGCGAGGCCAGCCGCGTGTCCTGAAGCCCAGGCCCACTGAAAGTTGTAGCCGCCGAGCCAGCCAGTCACATCGACGACCTCGCCGATGAAGTACAGCCCCGGCTGGTACCTGGACATCATCGTGCTCGATGACAGCCCGCTGGTATCGACGCCGCCCAGCGTCACTTCCGCGGTTCGATAGCCCTCGGTGCCGCTGGCGGTGATCGGCCAGGCGCCGAGCTGCGCGGCGATCGCCTTCAGCTCGGCTACGCGGTACTGGCGCAGTGGCTTGTTGGCGATCCAGCGCTCGCAGAGCCGCTGCGCGAAGCGTTTCGGCAGCGCGTCCGACAGAACGGTCTGCAGCATCGAGGCCGGTCGTTCAGCCTGCTGGGCGGCGAGCCAGGTTTCGGCGTCATCATCAGGCAGCAGGTTCAGCGACAGCGGCTGACCGGGCTGCCAGTACGAGGAAATCTGCAGGATCGCCGGGCCGCTCAGGCCACGATGCGTCAGCAGCAGCGCGCCGCGAAAGCTCGTGTTCCCGGCCGAGGCTTCGACCGGCAGGGCAACCCCCGCCAGATCGGCGTAGTCGTCGAGCGGCTTGCCGGACAAGGTCAGCGGCACCAGGCCTGCGCGCGTCGGCAGCACCTCATGGCCGAACTGCTTCGCGAGCTGATAGCCGAAGCCGCTGGCGCCCATCGAAGGAATCGACAGGCCGCCGGTGGCGACCACGATCGATGGCGCCGAATAGACGCCGCGAGCGGTGATGACTTCATAGACGCCGTTGCGCTGCTGCACGGCGCTGATCGTGCAAGCGGTCTCGATGACGACATTGGCGTCGCGGCATTCATCGACCAGCATCCGCACGATCAGCTTCGAGGACTCGTCGCAGAACAGCTGGCCCAGCTCCTTCTCGTGGTACCGGATGCCGTGCCGCTCGACCAGGGCGATGAAATCCGCCGGCTTGTAGCGGGCCAGCGCCGACTTGCAGAAGTGCGGATTGGCCGACAGGTAGTTCGCGGCCGTGGTGCCGGTATTGGTGAAGTTGCAGCGTCCGCCACCGGACATCAGGATCTTCTTGCCGACCTTGTTGGCGTGCTCGATCACCCGGACTCGTCTGCCGCGCCGGCCGGCGGTGAACGCGCAGAACAGGCCGGCGGCGCCGGCACCGAGCACCAGCACGTCGTCGGTCGTCGTGGTCGTCACCAGACCGTGCGCTCGGGCAGCAGGCCGCGCAGTTCGTCCGGCGTCAGGTCGCGCCAGGCGCCGACTTTCAGATTGCCGAGCCGGACGTTGATGATCCGCACTCGCTGCAGGCGCACCACCTTGTAGTCGAAGGCGGCGCACATCCGGCGGATCTGCCGGTTCAGGCCCTGGGTGAGGGTGATGCGGAAGCTGAACTCGCCGATCGGCTCGACCTTGCAGGGCTTGGTGCGCTCTTCCAGTTCGGTCAGGTAGACGCCCTTGGCCATCGCCTGCACGAAGCTGGGCGTCACCGCACGGTTGACCGTCACCCGGTATTCCTTCTCGTGGTTGTTCTCCGAGCGCAGGATCTCGTTGACGATGTCGCCGTTGTTGGTCAGCAGGATCAGGCCGTCGGAATCCTTGTCGAGCCGGCCGATCGGGAAGATCCGTTCGCGGTGCTTGATGAAGTCGACGATGTTGCCGCCGACATGGCGCTCGGTCGTGCAGGTGATGCCGACCGGCTTGTTCAGCGCGATATAGACGTGGTTCGAGGCTGCGCCGATCGGCTTGCCATCGACGCAGACCGTGTCGCCCTCGTTGACCTGGGTGCCGAGCGTGGCCAGCACGCCGTTGACCGACACCCGGCCGGCTTCGATCCAGCCATCGGCCTCGCGGCGCGAGCTGATGCCGGTCTCGGCGATGAATTTATTCAGCCGCATGGCTTTGAGTCTCACCGGCCGCGTCAGCCGGCGTAGTGCATCGCCGCCGCGGCGCCGAACGAGAATGCGGCACGCAGCAGTCGGGCGATGCGGTCACGCGGCAGCATCAGCTGGTCGATCTCGTTCTCGGGCAGGCCCAGGCGCTGGTAGCTTTCCTCGCGCTCCTTGCGGGTGATCGTGCGGTCGATCAGGCCCGAGATCAGCCAGCAGAACATGAAGTAGATCGCGCTGACGAAGCCGAACAGCACCAGGCTCAGAGCCAGCAGCCCCCAGGAGCTGAGCGGTTTCAGCCAGCGGTCCAGCATGGCAGGGCTTCAGTCCTTGACGACGGTGGCGTACAGGTCGTGGGTATCGGCCGAGGTGACCTTGGCCATCACCCGCGTGCCGGGCCGCAGCTTGGCCGCGCCCTTGAGGATCACCCGGCCGTCGATCTCCGGCGCGTCGGCCTGGCTGCGGGCGAAGGCGCCATCGGGGCCGACTTCGTCGATCAGCACTTCGATGGTCTTGCCGACCTTCTTCTGCAGCTTCGCCGCGCTGATGCCGGCCTGACGCAGCATGAAGCGCTCGAGGCGCTCCTGCTGCAGGTCCTCGGGCACGTGGTCGGCGAGCTCATTGGCGGTGGCACCCTCGACCGGCGAGTAGGCGAAGGCGCCGACCCGGTCGAGCTGGGCTTCGTCCAGCCAGTCGAGCAGGGTCTCGAATTCCTTCTCGGTTTCGCCAGGGAAGCCGACGATGAAAGTCGAGCGCACGGTGATATCGGGGCAGATCACCCGCCAGGCCTCCAAACGGCGCAGCGTGTTTTCGGCCGCGGCCGGGCGCTTCATGCGCTTCAGCACGGAGGTCGCGGCGTGCTGGAACGGCACGTCGAGATAGGGCAGCACCAGGCCTTCGGCCATCAGCTCGATGACGCCGTCGACATGCGGATAGGGGTAGACGTAGTGCAGGCGCACCCAGGGCTTGTGGGGCGCATCGAGATTGGCGAGACCGCGGCAGAGATCGAGCATCCGCGTCTCGTATTCGCGCTCGCGGAAAGTGCGCTTCGCGTACTTGAGATCGAGGCCGTAGGCGCTGGTGTCCTGGGAGATCACCAGCAGTTCCTGGACGCCGGCGCGAGCCAGCTTCTGGGCTTCGACCAGCACCTCGTCCACGGGGCGCGAGCGCAACTTGCCGCGCATCGACGGAATGATGCAGAAGCTGCACTTGTGATTGCAGCCTTCGGCGATCTTGACGTAGGCGTAGTGACGCGGCGTCAGCTTGATGCCGATATCGTCCGGTCCGGCGCCAAGGCGCCGGTGGGGTGGCAAGAGGTCCAGGAAGGGGTCGTGCTGCGGCGGCACGGCGAGGTGCACGGCGTTCATCACACCCTTGTAGTCCTGCGGGCCGGTGATCGACAGCAGGTCGGGGAATTTGTCGGTGATCAGTTCGCGACGGGCGCCGAGGCAGCCGGTGACGATGACCTTGCCGTTCTCGGCCATCGCATCGCCGATCGCGTCCAGCGATTCCTCGACCGCCGAATCGATGAAGCCGCAGGTATTGACGATCACCACATCGGCCGCACCGTAGTTGCCGACGGTTTCGTAACCTTCGGCACGCAGCTGGGTCAGGATCCGTTCCGAGTCGACCAGGGCTTTCGGGCAGCCCAGGGACACGAAGCCGACCTTGGGCGCGCTTTTCGGCGCGACGGGAGCAGCGGACTTGCGGCGGGGACGGGCGGCGGCAGCGGGCATCAATGCACCGGAACAAAGCGGGAAGACCGGCATTTTACCTGTTCGTGGTCCTGCGCCTCGATCGGCTGCCGCCTATCGAGGTTGGGCGCCGCGGATCGAACCGCGGCGGGCCTCCCGAGGTCACACTGACATGCACGTCGCCAGCATCAGCCCTCGCTAGACTAGGGCCATACCGTTGTCAGCCAAGTATCGGAGCACCTCATGGGCAAGCTGCTGAAGATCGCATTCGGAATCGTGGGCGCCGTGCTCCTGCTCGTGGTGCTCGCTGTCGGCGCCTTCGCGCTGTTCTTCGATCCGAACGACTTCCGCAGCCAGATCACCGCCGCCGCGAAGAAGGCCACCGGCCGCGATCTGGTGGTCGGCGAGATCAAGCTCGGCATCTATCCGGTGCTCGGCGCCAACGTCAAGGACGTGTCCCTGAGCAACGCCGCTGGCTTCGACGCTGCGCCGATGGTCAAGGTCGCCGAGGCCGATGTCGGCCTGCGCCTGCTGCCGCTGGTGATGAAGCGGGAAATCCAGGTCGGCAAGCTGAGCCTCACCGGCCTGAAACTGAACCTGGCCAAGAATGCCGAAGGCGTCAGCAACTGGGACGACCTCACCAAGGATGACAAGGCCGAGGCCAAGCCGGAGGAAGAGACCGGCTCGGGCGCGGGCATCAAGTCGATCGACATCAGCGGCGTCGTCATCAAGGACGCCGACATCGCATACGACGACCAGCAGAGCGGCCAGGCCTACGCGGTGTCCGGCCTCGATCTGGAAACCGGTTCGATCAGCCCCGGCGACCCCTTCGACATCAAGCTGGCGTTCTCGACCACGGTCAAGCAGCCGGCCGCCAAGGCCGACATCAAGCTGGCGACGCGCGTCGAGTACGACCTGAAGGCGCAGCGCTACAGCGCCGAGAAACTGGTGCTGCAAGTGCTGGCGACGATGCCGGATCAGAAGGCCGACATCGACCTGTCCGGCGATCTGTCGGCCGACCTGGCCAAGCAGACCGCCAAGGCCGACAAGCTCAAGCTGAAGGTCAAGGCGACGACGGCGGACGGAACGGCCGATGTCGATCTCGCCGGCAGCGTGGTCGCCGATCTCGGCAAGAAGACGGCGCTGGCTGACCAGCTGACCGTCAAGCTGAAAGCTGCGCTGAAGGATCTGAACGCCGACGCCGATCTCGCCGTGCGAGTCTCGGCCGAGTACGACAAGCCGCTGATCCGCGCCGAGGGCCTGAAGCTGAACGCGACCGCCGAAGGCAAAGCGATTCCCGGGGGCAAGCAGACCGCGACCTTCGCCGGCGATGCGATCTACGACGGCGCCAAGGGCACGCTGAAGCTGGCCAGCGGCGACCTGAAGGCCGCCGGCATCGACGCCACCATCGCCCTCGACGCGATCGGCCTGAACACCGATGCTCCACGCTTCGTCGGCCCGCTGTCGGTGAAGACCGTCAATCCGCGCGAGCTGATGAAGCTGCTCGACATCAAGGTCGACACCGCCGATCCGGAAACCCTGAAGGCCTTGACCCTGCGCCTGAAGTTCGACGCCACCACCAAGGCGGCGCGGATCACCGACCTGAACCTCAAGCTCGACCAGAGCACGTTCACCGGCACGGTTGGTGTCAGCAGCTTCGAATCGAAGGCCGCCGAGTTCGCACTGAAGCTCGATGCCATCGACGCCGACCGCTATCTGCCGACGCCGGCGCCGGTCAAGGAAGGGCCGCTGACGCCGGAAGAAAAGGCGGCCGCCAATGCCAGCGAAGTCGCCGTCGAACCGCTCGACACCTTCACCGCCAACGGCACCGTCGATATCGGCAAGCTCAAGATTTCCAACGTCAACATGGCGAATGTGCAGTTCCGCCTGAACGCGACCCAGGGCCAGCCCAAGGAAATCGGTCTCGGCGCCCAGCTCTACGGTGGCAGCATCGCGTCGACGACCCGGATCACCCCAGGGGCGACTCCGCGCTATGTCGAATCGTTGAAACTGACTTCGATCGCCGCCGGCCCGCTGCTCAAGGATTTCACCGGCAAGGATTCGCTGACCGGCGAAGGCAACTTCGCGCTCGATGTCACCACCAGCGGCAAGACCGTCGGCGCGCTGAAGCAGGCGCTGAACGGCGACCTGTCGTTCAGCTTCCTGAACGGCGCGGTCAAGGGCTTCAATCTCGGCCAGATCCTGCGCAAGGGCGATGCGTTGCTGAAAGGCCAGCAGTTCAACGACACGGCGCCGGTGCAGACCGATTTCACCGAGCTGTCTGCGGCCGCCAAGATCACCAACGGCGTGCTGCAATCCGATGCGCTGAACGCCAAGAGCCCGCTGTTCCGCGTCGATGGCGCCGGCAAGGTCAATCTGGTCACCGAGACGATCGACTACACCGCCAAGCCGACCATCGTGAACACCGCCAGCGGCCAGGGCGGCAAGGACCTGCCGGACCTCACCGGCATCGTCATACCGATCAAGGTCAGCGGCACCTTCGACAAGCCTAAGTACTCGCTCGACCTCAAGGCGGCGCTGCAACAGAAAGCCACCGAAGGCATCCGCCAGCAGCTGGTCGGCGACAAGGCCGACAAGCTGCGCGACAAGCTCGACACCCAGATCGAGAAGAAGCTCGGCACCCAGCTCGACGGCAATCCGGCGCTGAAGGGCAAGCTGCAGGACGGCCTGAATTCGCTGTTCGGCAAGAAGAAGGCGCCGCCGGCCGAGCCGGCTCCGGCTCCGGCGCCAGCACCTGCGCCGGCTCCCGCCCCGACACCTGCACCGGCACCTTGAGCGCAGCAGCAACGGCGGCGGCCAGCGACAGCTTCGCCGGCCGCCTGCTCGCCTGGTTCGACGTCCACGGCCGCCACGGTCTGCCCTGGCAGGCGCCGCGCACGGCCTATCGGGTCTGGCTGTCGGAAGTGATGCTGCAGCAGACCCAGGTCGCGACGGTGATCCCGTACTTCGAGCGCTTCGTCGCCCGTTTTCCGGACTTCACCTCGCTCGCCGCCGCCGACATCGACGAGGTCCTCGCGCTGTGGGCCGGCCTCGGCTACTACGCCCGCGGCCGCAACCTGCACGCGGCGGCGAAGCAGGTCGTGTCCCTGCATCGCGGCGACATGCCGGACGACATCGAAGCGGCACAGGCGCTGCCCGGCGTCGGCCGCTCGACCGCCGCGGCGATCCTCGCCCAGGCCTACGGCTCGCGGCACGCGATCCTCGACGGCAACGTCAAGCGGGTGCTGGCGCGCCACGCCGCGATCCCCGGCTGGCCAGGCGAGCCCAAGGTCGCCGCCAAGCTGTGGATGGTCTCCGAGCGGCACCTGCCGCAGACGCGGCTGGCCGACTACACGCAGGCGATCATGGATCTCGGCGCGACCCTGTGCAGCGCCCGTCAGCCGTCCTGCGAGCGCTGCCCGGTCGCTGCCGACTGCGCTGCGAGCCTTGCTGGTCGCATCGATGAATTTCCCGCTTCGAAGCCCGCGAAAGCGCGGCCGCTGCGCCGTCAGCAGTTGCTGGTCGTCGAGGATGCCGAAGGCGCGATCCTGATCGAGCGGCGGCCGCCGGCCGGCATCTGGGGCGGGCTGTGGTGCCTGCCGGTCGCCGCCGAAGGCGAGGCCATCGACGAGCTGTTGCGCGCGGCGCATGGCATCGAGATCGAGCAGCTCGAAACACTGCCGAGCTTCCGCCACGCGTTCACCCATTTCGAGCTGGAGCTGCAGCCGCAGCGCTGCCGGTTGCGTGCCGAGGCTACCGCTGCAATGGCGTTGCGGGAGCGTCCCGAGCAGCGCTGGCTTAACATGCGTCGCGATCCGCTGCCGGGCCTGCCGGCGCCGGTGCTGCAATTCCTGAATACCCGACTCAGAGCCGACGACGACCCGTGTCCCGAACCATCCACTGCATCAAGCTCGGCAAGGAAGCCGAAGGCCTCGACCGCGCCCCGGTCCCCGGCGAGCTCGGCAAGAAGCTCCACGAGCAAGTCTCCAAGGAAGCCTGGGCCGGCTGGCTCGCGCACCAGACCCGCCTGATCAACGAGTACCGGCTGTCGCTGGCCGAGGCCGAAGCCCGCAAGTTCCTGATGGGCGAACTGGACAAGTATTTCTTCGGCGGCGGCGAGCTCGCGACCACCAGCTACAAGCCGCCGAAGAAGGCCTGAACATGCCGGCGCCAGGATTCTTCGGCAATCGCCTGGAATTGCTTGACGCCCGATACCTCCGTCGCGTCTAATCGCGCTCCGCGATGAGTCGCGGGCATCAGCAGCACAGTGGCCGAGTAGCTCAGTCGGTAGAGCAGGGGATTGAAAATCCCCGTGTCGGCGGTTCGATTCCGTCCTCGGCCACCATCTGTTTCTGACCCCTCCGCGTAGCCGGTCCCGGGGTCATGGTCGGGCCTCTCCCGGCACCCTTCGCAAGCTCCGCAAGCACCTTAAAGCCATCGCGTGCAAACGCAGTATTGGCGCGGCTTGCGTACACGTTCGCCATCACAACTAGCGGGCTCTCGCCGAGCAATTCGGCGACCTTCGGAATCAGGTCGTCATCCATCTGGTAACGGCCTGTTCGGTAGTGGCTGATCCGGGATCGCGATTCTCCAAGCCGTGCGGCGACGGCGTAATCGGATGGCAAGTTAAGTCGCTCTTTCAGGGCGTCAAGGTAGTCGGAAGTGTTCATTTTTGATGCCGGTTTCCAAAAAGTTTTGATAGTTAAGGCTACGAAGACGTAGGGTCGTCCGCAACGTGTATTACTGCTTGACGCGTCCAGCAGTCCTCTACTAGAACACCCTCAGCCGGCCGTTGCCGGTGCCGACTGGGGGCGGTGTCATGAGCGAGTTACCTGCGGTTAATCCGGCGCAGTACGTCATACCGCTGGATGTCGTTATCGAGTCCTGCGCGGTCTGCGAATCGACCGGCCGTTGGACCGACAAGCGGGGGCAGGTCTGGGACTGCTTCGCCTGCTCTGGTCGCGGTGTGGTGGCATTCGAATCATTTGAGCTGCTGCCGTGAATCCCGCTCCGTCCTGCGTCTCCGCCACGTTCGGCGATCTGATGGCGGTTGCTGACGGTTCGTTCCCTTGGTTCTTCGTTCTTGCAATTGCTGGCGGCTTCATTGGGGCGCTCTCCGTCGAGTTGCTTCTGACCGTGGTGGATCGCTTCCGCCATGAATAACGCCTCCATCTGGTATGTCCGGTGCTGGTCATCCCCTGAGCTATGGCGCGGGGCAGGCGAACAACTATCCCTGTCGGGCTTCCTGCTGCGCTCCCGCTGCCCTGTTCCTGTCTACCCGCTACCCAGCCCTTCCTGCCGCTTCGTGTCGCTCTCTGACGCGCTCCGGGCCGCTCGCGACTGGATCGCGTATCGCTTGCAGGCTGACGACTACTTCCTCAAGGCGGAAGTGCTCAATTTCCGGTTTTCTCAGGTGCACGAATTCCGAGGGTTTCCGGTTCGGGTTGCCGGACGCACCGCCGAAGGCCGACAGCTGGCCGGTCTGGCCGACCTTGATCGATGACGGGTTCGCCGTGAAGCCGCTGATCAGCTGTGCCGCCTTGTTGACCGGCACCGTCAGCGACACCTCATCGGCGGCTTCGAAGTCGGCATTGCCGGCCTGGCTGGCGATCACCGTGCAGGTACCGGCCGACAGCGCCGTGACCATCGCACCGCTGACCGAGCAGATGTCGCCCGTGGTCGTGCGGAAGCTGATCGAATTGCCGGACGCACCGCCGGAAGCCGACAGCGTGGCCATGCCACCAACCTTCAGCGACGCCGGGTTGGCGGTGAAGCTGCTGATCAGCTGTGCCGCCTTGTTGATGGTGATGCGCAGCGTCTTGGTGGTAGCTGCGTCATAGCTGTCGTTGCCGGACTGGGTGGCCAGCACCACGCAGCTGCCCGCCGCCAGCGCCGTGACCATGTTGCCGCTGACGAAGCAGTTCTCCGGGTCCTGCGTATCGAACTCCACCGCGTTGCCCGACGGCCCGCCGGTGGCCGACAGCGTGGTCATTTCACCGACCTTGAGCGGCGACTTCGCTGCCGCAAAGCTGGTGATGGTCTGCGCGCCCTTGGCCACCGTGATGTCGACGGTTTCCTCGCTGGCTGCGAGATAACGGAACGTCCCGGTATCTCCAGTGCCGGCCAGCGTCGCCTTGACGGTGCAGGTACCCACAGCAAGCCCGGTGGCGATCACCGTGGTGCCGATTGGACCGCCGGCAAACGGCATTGCCGAGCAGACATCGGTCGTGGTGCCGGTCAGCTCGGGCTTCAGGCCCGAGGTGCTGGTGCCAGTCACCGTGCTGCCGTCGCCGCCGACCGTGATGCTGGTCGGGGAGGCCTTCAGCGTGATCGTCGGCGTGGCATACGGTGCCGAGCAGGTTGCGGTGCTGCCGGTGCCCGTACCGGTGCAGCTCCAGCCCCAGGCGCCATCGCTGCCGGCGACGGCGCTGGCGGTACCGGTTTCGCACAGCGAACAGCTCGTGGGTGCCGTGGCAGTTGCCTCGCCGTTGGCCGTGCCGCAAGCGGCGTCAACGGGCGGCACGACCACGCCGCCTTCATAGGCGCCAAGGTCGATGGTGCCGGCCTGAACGCGGTCGCGCCCGTCCAGATCCTTGGGCCGAGTGGTGGCGGCGTTGTCGCCGACATCGAGCGCAGGGCTGCCGGTTTGCAGGCGGTAGTCGCCCAAACGGTTGGGAAGCACGGTGCAGAGCGGGGCATCGACAAACTGTGGGTCGGCATCGGTCAGGTTGTTGCTGCCTTCGATGCCGCAAGCCGGGTTCCAGGTGCCGCCGACTTTGCAGCCCTGCAGCAGCGAGTGGTGAAACGTGGGGTTGGGCAACACGCCGCTGTCCGACGACAGCTTCACGTCTTCGCCGGTGTTGCCCCAGATGATGCTGTTGCGGTAGGTACCGCAGCTCTCGCCCGGGCCGGTGCAGCTCAAGCCGCCCACGGCTGCGTTGGCCTTGCCGTTGCCGGCAATCGTCAGGCCGGTGAAGCTGGGGGTGGAGCCTTCCACCACCAGGCCGGTGCCGCCGTTGCCGTGGATCAGCACGTTGGCGAGGCTGGGCGTGGCGCCGCCGGTAATGTGCAGCCCGTGCTCGCCATTGCCCCTGATCACCAGATTGCGCAGCGTGGGTCTGCCGCCGTTTACCGTCACCGCCGATTCGAGGGCGCCTTCGATGTGAAAGCCATCGATCAGCGTGGTGGTAAGGCGCGACTGGAAGGTGATCACCGAGGTGGCATCCCCCTCATCGACGATGCCGTTGTCGTTCAAATCGCCACTGAGCACGCTGACGTTTTTTTTCAGGTCGCGAGCGGCGAGCACGACGAGGAAGTCGGCGTCATTTGCGGGTTTCGCACCGGCAAAGTCGGCCGGAAAGCCGCCATAAAGCTGGGTAACGATGCGTCCCTCAAGGAGGCTGATGGGTACCTTGTAAGTGCCGGCTGCCAAAAGATAAACGGTGAAAGGGTAGCCCCTGCTAGCCGGAAAGTCTGTGTCTCCTCTGCCAGGGAAAGCAACGTCACCGGCTACGTCTTGCAAACTGCAGGGGTTCTCGGCACTGCAGTTGGTGCTCGAGCCTGGGATCGCTGTGGGACTTACATACTTATAGGCCAGAAAGGTGCCGCCGGACTGCGCCATCGCCGACGACGAAGCCGCCAGCAGCAGCGCCGCGGTGGCGAGGCGGAGCAAGGGGTGGGTTTTGAGGGTCATGGTTTCGCTCGCGGGTTCGTGAACGGCGGGGTCAAAGGCAGACGGTTGGGCGGATGGCCGGTGATAGCCCCACCCGAGCCACGCAAAGCCCGGATGCCATCTGCGTTTCTGGTGGTTCTCGGCGCTCCACGAAGCAGCGGCCGCAGCTTCGGGGACGACGCGCACGCGGGTATCCGTGGCGGTGATGCGGTGGCTGCTGAGCCACTGTCGGGTGTTCCATGTCATTGCCTGTATCTCTTCCTCTCGGTGGCCCTGATCGCCAATGCCTGTGGGTCGTCCGCACGGTCTGCCGGCCGTTGTCGGCCGGTCGCAATTTGCCGTGCTGATCATCAAGACGAGATTCGCCGCCGAAACCGGCCACGCGGGAGCAAAAAACTTTTCGGGGTCCCGCCCGCTACCCGCCGAAAAGCCGGCGCATGGTGCCGATGCACGCGGCGAATCCGCAGTGGTTAGGGGGTCCTACTGATGCCGCCGAAGCAAGGTTGTTCCGGAACGGCGGCGCAGGGTAATTCCGGCAGCGGGTCCGTGGCGCTGGCGCGCAGCAAATATTAAGAACCCGCCGAAGTGCGGCTTTTTGTGGTCATGCGTCCTACGCGATCCTGTGGGTTCCGCTGGAAGCTACTAGGAAACTGGCTGGAAGTCCGGATGACTCGGCGGCCGGAAGGCTAAGGACACAGTCGCCTTGATTCCGGTGCCCAGGTCTAGATTTCAGGAAACTTCAGCTTCGCCTGCGCCAGCAGTTCCGGCGCCCGCGCGGCGATCGCCCCCCAGAACAGCAGCAGGATGAAGCGCTCGGCCTCACGCTTGATCTCGGTGTGGCGCGATGGTTGCTCGAGATAATCCATCGAGAAGAACACCATCTGGCGCACGATCACGCGCGCCACGGCCAGCAGTTCCTCGTGGGATACCGCCGGCAGCATCAGCACGCCGAGCAGGTCTTCGGTCATGTCGACGGCAATGCCTTCGAGCAGGGCCTGCATCGCCTGGCGCATCACCGGGCTGGCGCCGTGCAGTTCGCGGATGCCGACCGTGTAGGCCTCGCGGTGATCCATCACGAAATCGAGCACCAGGCCGACCGACTCGCGAGCCAGCGCCTGGGCCTGGGCGAGACCTTCGGCAGGATTCGAGAAGTCCGACAGCCGGAAACCCTTGGCCGCGGGCCTCATGCGCGCTTCACGCAGGCCGGCGCGCAGCTCCGTGCCGAGTTCATCGAGCATCGCCACGCCCAGGTCGTCGAAATCCTTGAAATGGCGATAGAAGGTGTTCGGGTTGAGACCGGCGTGGCGGGCGACTTCGCGTAGTCCGAGGGTCGCCAGGCTGCGCGTGGTCGCCGCGAGTTCCAGCGCGGCCTCCATCAACTTCTGACGGCCACTCACTGCGCGCTCGGCGGGCTTGTCCTTGCCGTAAGGGCCGGCTGAAATTTTTGCCATATCAAAGGTTTGAAAAGATGCCATCAAATAATGTCACAGACGACGTTGACATCGTCGTCTACAGTCGTCTACTGTTTCGGTAGACGATTGTATACCCGCTGAAGGCCAGCCTTCGCGGACATCCGAAATCAGGGGGCGTCTCCCAGAGGAGTGCAACGATGAACGCTACACAGGTCACCAAGCCCGCTCGCAACGCCAAGTCCACGTCGGTGATGCCGGTCCGCCGCGATGCGCAGTTTGATCTGCCCGCCGACCGCGTGCAGGACTGGGTCGGCGACGGCGGTGTGCAGTTCACCGCGCTGATGAACACCATGTCGCTGGTGATTCCGGTCGGCGAGCGCTTTTTCATCGACGCTGTCCGCCACTATCGCGACCAGATCACCGATCCTGAGCTGAAGAAGGCCGCTACCGCCTTCATCGGCCAGGAAGCGATGCATGGCCGCGAGCACGACGAGTACAACGCCCGGGTCATCGAGCGCCTGCCGTCGGCCGCCGTGTTCGAAAGGCGCGTCAAGGCACTGCTCGACTGGTTCGCGAACAACACGCCGCCGTCCATGCGCCTGTCGGGCACCATCGCGCTGGAGCACCTGACCGCGATCATGGCCGATGGTCTGCTGCAGGATCCGCGCGTCAGCGAAAAGGCCGAGCCGGGCTACAGCGCGCTGTGGCGCTGGCATGCGCTGGAGGAAACCGAGCACAAGGGCGTGGCCTACGACGTCTGGGAAGCGACCCAGGGCAAGGGTGCCCAGGCCTATGTGGTCCGTGCCTTCGGCCTGGTGCTGGCGACTTCGGTGTTCTGGGCGATGGTGACGCCGCACTTCCTGAACTTCGTGCGTCAGGAAGGCAAGCTGACCGAGCTCAAGGGCTGGAAGTCGTTCTATCGCATCGCCTTCGGCGAAGTCGGCTTCCTGCGCAAGATGGCGCGTCCCTGGTTCGACTATTTCCGCCCGGGCTTCCATCCCTGGGACGACGACAACAGCCACTTCCTGGCCGAGGTCGACAGTTTCACCGAAGCCTTCCGCACGCCGCGCGCGGCTTACCCGACGGTCGCCTAGCAGTGTCCCGGCGCCGGGCATTGCCGATGCTCCGTGCCGTTCCACTCCAATGCCGCTGACGGGCCGATCGTCCGCAGCCTCCCCGTGTCCGCAGCTTCTTCACTGGAATCCCTCATGGCCCGAAGCAAGATCACTCGCAATGCTGCCGCTGTCGTTACCGGCGCCGGCAGTGGCATCGGCCGCGCCTTCGCGCTGGAACTCGCGCGTCGCGGCAGTCGTGTGGTCTGCGCCGATATCAATCTCGCGGCCGCAGTGGCGACCGTGAAGCTGATCGAGGGACTGGGTTCGACCGGAGCGGCACTGCGCTGCGACGTCACCCAGCTGGCCGAAGTCGAAGCGCTGGCTGCCCAGGCCGAAGCCTGGTTCGAAGGCCCGGCGACCCTGGTCATCAACAATGCCGGGGTCGGCGCCGGGGGCAAGCCGGTCGGTGCCACCTCGATCGAGGACTGGAACTGGGTGCTTGGTGTGAACCTGTGGGGCGTGATCCACGGCTGCCATGTGTTCGCGCCGAGGATTCGCGCGGCGGGACGCGGCGGCATCATCAACGTCGGCTCCACTGCCAGCTTCGCCGCCGCACCGATGATGGGCCCCTACAACGTCAGCAAGGCCGCCGTGCTCGCGCTCAGCGAAACCATGGCTGCGGAACTGCAGGGCAGCGGCGTGCACATCACCGCCCTGTGCCCGACATTCGTCAAGACCGGGATTGTCGATGCTGGCGTGAAAGACGGCCGCATCGATTCCAGCACGTCCGGCTTCGCCGAAAAGGTCATGCGCTGGACCGGCATCGAAGCCGACGGTGTCGCGAAGCAGACGCTGGACGCGCTCGACCGCAACCAGCTCTACGTTTTGCCGCAGCTGGAAGCGCGCGCCATCTGGCGCATGAAGCGCCTGGCCCCGGGCCTCTATGCCCGCGGTGCCGGTGTGCTCAATCGCCTGATGACCGCGAAAGCCTGATCCCCGCATTCCATTCAATCCAGAAAAGCTGGAGGAGCCTCCGATGCAACTCGATACCGTGAAGATGCTGGCCAAGATCAAGGACAGCCAGTGGGCGTTGGCCGACATCGACTGGGACGCGCCCGGCCGCGAACTGGTCACCGAAGATCCGGTGCTCTACCCCAAGCTCAAGATCTTCATGGCCGACCTGATGTGGATCGAGCACGTCGGTGCACGCGCCTTCGCGGCGATGGCCAGGAAGGCGCCGGACGACACGCTGGCCGAGATCTATCGCTACTTCCACGCCGAGGAACAGCGCCACGCCAATGTCGAAATGGCGCTGATGAAGCGTTGGGGCATGCTCGAAGGCGATCACGACAACCCGATCCTGCCGGAACCGAACATCAACCTGCGGTTGGTCATCGACTGGCTCGACACCTACAGCGACGAGATGCCGCTGGAAGTGCTCGGCTCGGTGATCCCGAGCCTGGAGATCGCGCTCGACGGCGCGCTGTGCAAGTTCCTGCTCGACACCGTGCAGGATCCGGTTTGCCACGCCGCGTTCGAGAAGATCAACGACGACGAGGCGCGCCATCTCGGCGTCGGCTTCCATGTGCTCGAAGTCATGGGCCACGGCAAGCTGCATCAGTTGCTGGTGAAGGCCGCGGGCAACCTGCTGAACCCGAAGCTGATCATCGGCATCGCCGCCTATCTGCCGCTGCTCAACCGGATGCGCGACAACCTGGTCAAGCTGGGCTTGAAGGAGGAGCGCCTGTACGAAGCGATGAACAAGTACAAGCGCATCGGCGGCCGCACCGAACAGGGGCGCCGCAATCCCTGGTTCCAGATCATCAGCCATCAGAGCGCAATGGTTGTCGACCGCAAGTCGCTGTATCACGTGCCGGTCGATGCGCTGGTGCGCCTGACCGATTACTACCCGCGTCGCTGGCTGAAGGCGACACCCACCTGGGTCAAGGGCCTGACCTGGAAGACCGCGGCCTGAGCCAGGCTGGCTCTTCACGCGCGCCGGACCGCCGGCGCGGACGACCTGCATCCCGAGGAATCCCGAATGATCCCGACTTCCAAGCACTACCTCGATGAAACTCCGGTGGCTGGCCGCCGCTCGCGCCGCACCGCCACGGCCGATGCCGTGAAAGCAGTCGACGTGCTAATCGTCGGCGCCGGCTTCGCGGGCCTCGGTGCCGCGATCCGGCTGCGTGCCGCCGGCATCACCGACATCGCCATCCTCGAGCGCGGCAACGAGGTCGGGGGCACCTGGCGCGACAACCAGTACCCGGGTGCGGCCTGCGACATTCCGTCGAACCTGTATTCGTACTCGTTCGCCCAGAACCCGGAGTGGTCGCGCGGCTACTCGGGCAGCCGGGAAATCCTCGAATACATCCGCGGCCTGGCGCGCAACAACGAGTTGACGCCGCTGATCCGCTTCCAGCACAACGTCGAAGGCTTAAGCTTCGATGGCGGCAAGGGCGTGTGGACGGTCACCGTCACCGGCCGCGAGCCGGTCACCGCGCGCTCGGTGGTGATGGCCCAGGGCCCGCTGTCGAACGCCGGCTTGCCGAACATCCGCGGCATCGAAACCTTCAAGGGCAAGAAGATTCACAGCGCCCGCTGGGATCACGCTTACGACTTCACCGGCAAGCGCGTGGCGGTGATCGGCACCGGCGCTTCGGCGGTGCAGATCATTCCGGAACTGGTGAAAGTGGCCGACAAGCTCAAGGTCTTTCAGCGCACGCCCGGCTGGGTGCTGCCGCGTCTCGATTTCGCGTCGCCGGAATGGACCAAGACCTTGTTCAAGAAGCTGCCCTTGTCGCAGACCGCAGTGCGCCGGGCGATGTACTGGGTCCACGAATCGATGGCGCTCGGCATGATCTGGAACACGCCGATGACGCGGGCACTGGAACTGCTCGGCAACCGCTTCCGCGAGATGCAGGTGGCCGATCCCTGGCTGCGCCGCCAGCTGACGCCGGATTTCAGGATCGGCTGCAAGCGCGTGCTGATGACCAACGACTACTATCCGGCGCTGCAGCAGCCGAACTGCGAGCTGATCTCCTGGCCGATCGCCAATATCTCCGAGAAAGGCATCCGCAGCGTCGAAGGCATCGAGCATCAGCTCGACTGCATCGTCTTCGCCACCGGCTTCGAGGTGTCGAAGGCCGGCACGCCGTTCCCGGTCCACGGTCTCGGCGGTCGCAGCCTGAACGACGAATGGTCGAAGGGTGCCAAGGCTTACAAGAGCGTGCAGGTCTCGGGCTACCCGAACCTGTACTTCACCTTCGGCCCGAATTCCGGCCCGGGCCACAACTCGGCGCTGGTCTACATGGAATCGCAGATCGACTACATCGTGAAGTCGATCGGCCGGCTGATGGCAGGCCGGCACCGGTACATCGACGTCAAGGCCGACGCCCAGAAGGCCTACAACGAAGGCATCCAGAAGCGCCTCGCCAAGACCAACTGGAACTCGGGCTGCAAGAGCTGGTACCTGACCGAAGACGGCTTCAACGCGACCATGTATCCGGGCTTCGCCACCCAGTTCGCGCGCCAGATGGCCCGCTTCGAGAAGGCCGACTACCGGATGGTCTGAGACGCGGTCGCCGCCCGCCAGGCTTGCGCGCCGGCAGCGGAATCAGGACGATGGCGGTTCGCGCGGTGGTTGCCTCGCGTGCCCCGTCATCGTCCTTCGTGTTCTCGAGTCGAACCTCATGAGTCTTTCGCTGCGCGACCAGCTGCTGCAGGCTGGCCTGATCACCAAGAAGCAGGCCGAGAAGGCGCAAGCCGAAACCGGCAAGGCCAAGCCGCGTGGCCAGCACAACAACGGCCGTCCGGTCACGGCTCCGGCGCCGAACGCCGAAGCGCTGAAGGCCGCCGAAGCTGCCCGCCAGGCCAAGGCCGCGAGGGATCGCGAGCTGATGGAGAAGGCCAGGGAAAAGCAGGCGCTGAAGGCGAAGTACGCCGAGATCAAGCAGCTCGTCGAGGCCAACAAGCTGCCGCCGGTGGTCAGCGACACGCTCTACAACTTCACCGATCGCAAGAACAACATCCGCCGCATTCCGGTGACGCCGGAACTGCGTGCCCAGATCATTGACGGCCGCATCGCCATCGCGCGCTGCGAAGGCCGTTACTACCTGGTGCCGGCCGCGGTCGGCGACAAGATCCGTGATCGCGATCCGAACGCCGTCGCCGTGATCAATCGCGAGTCGGAGCAGGTCGACGAGAACGATCCGTACAAAGACTACAAGGTGCCGGACGACTTGATCTGGTAGCGGCCTGCAGTCGCGGACCTGCCTTCAGGCGGGCCGGCTCATGTCCTGAGGTCGGCAACAGGGAAGGGCAGGATCAGAACAGCCCGGTGATGTTTCCCTCGTCATCGACGTCGATGCTTTCCGCCGCTGGCCGCGCAGGCAAGCCGGGCATGGTCATGATCTCGCCGCAGACGGCGACGACGAAGCCGGCGCCGGCCGACAAGCGCACTTCACGTACCGGCAGCACATGCCCTTCCGGCGCGCCCTTCAGATCCGGATCGGTCGAGAACGAGTACTGGGTCTTGGCGATGCAGACCGGGAAGCGGCCGTAGCCGGCTTCGGTCCAGGCCTGCAGCTGCTTGCGCACCTTGACGTCGGCGCTGAGGCCGGCCGCGCCGTAGACGCGCCGGGCGACCGCTTCGATCTTGTCGAGCAGCGGCGCTTCGTGGTCGTAGACGTATTGGGCGCCCGGCTCCTCGTTGGCCTCGCAGAGCGCGACGACGACCCGCGCCAGTGCCTCGGCGCCAGCCGCGCCTTCCGCCCAGTGCCGAGCCTCGACGCAGGCCACGCCGAGTTCCGCGCAGGCTGCGTGGATCGCCGCCAGCTCGGCGGTCGTGTCGGCAGTGAAATGATTGATCGATACCACGCAGGGCAGGCCGTAGACCTCGCGGACGTTGCGCACGTGGCGGCGCAGGTTGGCGAGGCCGGCGCGCACCGCGACGACGTTCTCCTGCGCCATGTCGGCCATCGCCACGCCGCCATGGAACTTGATCGCCCGCACCGTCGCGACGATCACCGCGCAGGCGGGCTTGAGGCCGGCCTGCCGGCACTTGATGTCGATGAATTTCTCGGCACCGAGGTCGGCGCCGAAGCCGGCCTCGGTGATGACGTACTCTCCGAGCTTCAGCGCCGTCCGGGTGGCGATCACCGAATTGCAGCCGTGGGCGATGTTCGCGAACGGGCCGCCATGGATGATCGCCGGATTGCCTTCCAGGGTCTGCACCAGATTGGGCTTGATCGCGTCGCGCAGCAGCGCTGCCATCGCGCCATCGCACCTGAGGTCCTTCGCGGTGATCTCGCCACCGCTGCGCGAGTAGCCGACGACGATGCGGCCCAGTCTCGTCTTCAGGTCGGCCAGCGAAGTCGCCAGGCACAGGATCGCCATCACTTCGCTGGCGACGACGATATTGAAGCCATCCTCGCGCGGCATGCCGTTGGCTGGCCCGCCGAGGGCGACGACGATGTCGCGCAACGCCCGGTCGTTCATGTCGACCACTCGCTTCCAGGCGATGCGGCGGACGTCGATGTCCAGCGCATTGCCGTGGTGGATGTGGTTGTCGAGCATCGCGGCCAGCAGGTTGTTGGCCAGCGCGACGGCGTGGAAGTCGCCGGTGAAATGGAGGTTGATGTCCTCCATCGGCAGCACCTGGCTGCGGCCGCCGCCAGTGGCGCCGCCCTTCATGCCGAAGCAGGGGCCGAGCGAGGGTTCGCGGACGCAGATGATCGCTCGCTTGCCGATTCGGTTCAGGGCATCGCCGAGGCCGACCGTGGTCGTCGTCTTGCCTTCGCCGGGTGGCGTCGGCGTGATCGCGGTGACCAGCACCAGATGGCCGTCGCGGCGGTTGGCGAGGTCGGCGATGTAGTCCAGCGACAGCTTGGCCTTGTAGTGGCCGTAGGGCGCCATCGCCGCGGCGGGGATCCCCAGCCGCTGCTCGATCAGGCTGATGATGGGCTGCAGGCGGGCGGCCTGCGCTATCGCGATATCGCTGGGCATGGGCGAAGCGGAAGGTCCGTGGCGGGTCGCAGTCTTTACGGCGTCCCTCAGTGCGTGGACGCAGGCTTCGGTTTGCCGAACAGCCGGCTGCCGATCAGGAACACCGCCAGCGCCGCAGCACCGGCGACGACGCCGACCACGCCGCCGATCAGCGCATTGGCGAGGCCGGCGACCAGGCCGTTCTGTCCTTCGAGCAGGTGGTGGATCGCTTCACCGGCGACCGGTGCGCCGTGGACCAGGATGCCGCCGCCGACCATGAACATCGCCGCGGTGCCGAGCACCGACAGCGCCTTCATCAGCTTCGGCGCCGCCGCCAGCAACAGGCGGCCGAAGCCGCGCAGCGCCGCGCTCGGCTTGCGGCTCAGGTACAAGCCGGCGTCGTCGAGCTTGACGATGCCGGCGACCAGGCCATAGACGCCGATGGTCATGATCACGGCGATGCCGGACAGCACGGCAAGCCGCTCGACCAGGGTCGCGGCGGCGACGGTGCCGAGGCTGATGACGATGATTTCGGCCGACAGCACGAAATCGGTACGGATCGCGCCCTTGATCTTGTCGCGCTCGTAGGCGACGACGTCGACGCTCGGATCGGCCAGTACCTTGACCAGTTCTTCGCGATGCGCGACGTCTTCTTCGGCCGGATGCAGGAACTTGTGAGCCAGCTTCTCGACGCCTTCGAAGCACAGGAACAGGCCGCCGAGCATCAGCAGCGGTGCGATCAGCGACGGCGCCACCGCACTGATGCCGAGTGCCGCCGGCACCAGGATCAGCTTGTTGACGAAAGAGCCCTTGGCCACCGCCCAGACCACCGGCAGTTCGCGGTCGGCAGCGACGCCAGCGACCTGCTGGGCATTCAGTGCCAGATCGTCGCCGAGTACGCCGGCGGTCTTGGTCGCGGCGACCTTGGTCATCGTCGCGACGTCGTCGAGCAGGGTCGCGATATCGTCGATCAGCAGAAACAGGCTAGCTCCGGCCACGTCTTGAGTTCCTTGCAGGTGATGCGGGTCTGAGCCGCGCTGGCAACCAGTATGCCGGGACACCGGCAGGCTTGGCGGCTTGCGCTTCGCGGTCTTTTTGCAGCCGGTTTGCGCGGCGCTGGTATAGGCATCGAAGCGTGGCGAATTTTCGTACCCGGCTGGCAGGTGCTTCGAAGCATCGTCGACAAAGAAGCGAAACTCGCCCCGAACAAGCTTGTTTCAGCGTCATTTCGTTATTGGCCACAGCGCTCCAGCTTGTCGCTGGTCAGCCCTCCGGGATCTCCGGATGTACGGTCGTTCATTTGCGGCGGCTGCGCCGGGCAATGAATAATCCTTCCGTTCTGGTGCCTCGTTCGTGAATCACGAATGGGGTTAAACGGGAATCTGGTGCGTCGCCGCAAGGTCACAGAGCCAGAGCTGCCCCCGCAACGGTAAGCGAGACGTAGGACAGCATGCAGCCACTGTGTCGCAAGACATGGGAAGGCGTTGTCCATGGAAGCCCTGCAGTCAGGGTGCTTTCGCCTCGCAAGCCCGGAGACCGGCCCGAACGCTCGGGGTCTGTTGCCCCAACGAAGGCTCGCGGTGGGCGAGGCCGGATGGCATCGGCCCGCGTGCGTGCCCTGCCGTTCGTGTCCTGAACCTCCCGCGAACCCTCGCTACCGACCAACAAGCCGGCGCGACGGGCGTCCGGTGGGAGAAGCAGCGCATGCGTTCTGGTACAGGTTTCATGGCCTTCATCGGCTTCGTTTCATCGTCGGCCGCCCTGGCCGATGGCGCCGCCAGCGGCGCAGCAGTCGAGCTGGACCCGATCGTCGTCACCGCCAGCCGCACCGCCGAAAAGCTCAGTGACACGCTGGCATCGGTCACCTTGATCAGCCGTGAGGACATCGAGCGCCTGCAGCCGCGCGATTTCCAGGACCTGCTGGTCGGCCTGCCCGGCATCACCGTCAGCAACAGCGGCGGCGCCGGCAAGGCGACGACGATCTTCATGCGCGGCACCAACTCCGACCACGTCATCGTCCTGCTCGACGGCATCAAGCTCGGATCGGCGACGCTCGGCACCACCAGCTTCGAGCAGATTCCGGTCGACCTGATCGACCACATCGAAATCGTCCGCGGCCCGCGTTCCAGCCTGTACGGCTCGGAAGCGATCGGCGGCGTGATCCAGATCTTCAGCAAGCGGGCCAGGGCCGGCGAAGCGCTGACGCCATCGTTGGCGATCGGTGGCGGCAGCAAGGGCAGCGCCAGCCAGGAACTCGGCTTGCGCGGCAGCTACGGCCAGGCCTGGTACAGCCTCGGCCTACGCGGCCAGACCACCGATGGCATCGATGCGCAGCCCAGCGCCAACGAGGGCGATGACGACGGTTACTGGAATCTCGCCGGCTCGCTGGCCACCGGCTGGCGCTTCGCCAACGGTGCGGAAATCTCGGCGAACTGGCTGCGCACCAGGAGCCGCAACGAATACGACGGCGGCTTCACCAACGAATCCGACAACACCCAGGAAGTGTTCGGCGGCCAGACCCGTTTCAAGCCGCTGCCGTTCTGGAACCTGAGTCTGACCGCCGGCCGCAGCCGCGACCTGTCCGAGAACTTCCATCGTCCGGAAATCGCCGCCAACCGTTCGCAGATCAACACCGCGCGTGACAACTATTCGTTCCAGAACGATTTCGCGATCGGCGATTCGCAGAGCATCAGCGCCGGCGTCGACCAGCAGCACGACCGGGTCAGCGGCAGCACCACGTACGACGTGAAGTCGCGCGACAACACCGGCCTGTTCGCCCAGTACCAGGGCCGCTACCTCGGCCACGAACTGCAGCTGAGCCTGCGTCGCGACGACAACCAGCAGTTCGGCAACTACGAAACCGGCGGCGCGGCTTACGGCTATCGCTTCGCCAACGGCATCCGCATCGGTGCTTCGCATGGCACCGCGTTCAAGGCGCCGACCTTCAACCAGCTGTACTTCCCGAACTTCGGCGATCCGAGCCTGCAGCCGGAAACCTCGCGCAGCAGCGAAGTGAATCTGTCGGGCGTGGCCACGCTCGGCGAAGCCTGCTTCACCGGTTCGGTCAACGGCTATCGCAGCCGGATCAGCAAACTGATCGACTTCGTGCCGCCGACGTACGCGCCCGAGAACATCGGTCTGGCGCTGATCTACGGCGTCGAAGTGCAGGCCGGTGCCCGCTGGCGGTCGCTGCGTAGCCAGCTGACCTACAACTGGCTCGATCCGGAAAACCGTTCGAACGGTGCCAACGAGGGCAAGACGCTGCAGCGCCGCGTCCAGCACGATGCCCGCCTCGATGTCGATTACGACTTCAGCCGCTACAGCGTCGGCAGCACCGTTCACGCCGCCGGCAAGCGCTACAGCAACCCGGGCAACACCAGCACCACCGGCGGCTACACCACGGTCGACCTGCGTGCGGCCTATGACGTGGTGCCGGGCTGGCAGCTGCAGCTCGCCGTCCGCAACCTGCTCGACAAGCGCTACCAGACGGTCGCGACCTATGAGCAGCCGGGCATCAATTTCTTTGCGACGGTTCGTTACACGCCCACTCTGAAGTCCAAGTAACCAGGAGACATCCCCATGACGCGCAGCAAAACCCAGCGGTACCTCGTCTTCGCCGCGCTCGCGCTGATGATGGCCGCGACCCGCTTCCATCATTTCCTGCCGGTCGCGGACGCGTCATGGGCCATCTTTTTCGTCGGCGGCTTCTACCTCAAGGGCATGAGCCGCTGGGCTTTCCCGGCGCTGATGATCGAAGCGGCGGCGATCGACACCATCGCCACCAGCCACCTCGGCGTCAGCAGCTACTGCCTGTCGCCGGCCTATGCCTTCCTGGTGCCGACCCATGCCGCGATGTGGCTCGGCGGCTACTGGCTGCAGTCGCGCGCCAGCTCGAACCTCAAGGGTCTGGGCCTGCTCGGCGTCAGCGCTTTCCTGTCGATCACCGTGGCCTTCGCGCTGTCCAACGGCGGCTTCCACTGGTTCGGCGGCCGCGAAGCCGCGCCGTCGATCACCGGGCATCTGCACAGCTTCATGACCTGGTATCCGCACTTCCTGCTGATGCCGGCGCTGTACATCGGCCTGGTCGCTGCAGTGCATGTGCTGATCGAGCGCATCAAGGGCGTGGCTGGCGACCGCAGGCAGCGCTCGTGAGCGAAACCCTTGCAGGCGATGCCGCTCGCGCCGAGCGGCATCGCCTGCGTATGCAGCGCAAGAAAGCCGTCGTCGATGCCGGCATCGCGGCCGCGAACATCGACCGCGGCGTGCTGCTGGTGCTGACCGGCAACGGCAAGGGCAAAAGCTCCTCGGCCTTCGGCATGGTCGCGCGCATGCTCGGCCACGGCCTGAAGCCGGCGGTCGCGCAGTTCATCAAGGGCCGCTCGGACACCGGCGAGGAAGCCTTCTTCCGCGCCGCCGGCGTGCCCTGGCTGGTGCTCGGCGAGGGCTTCACCTGGGAAACCCAGAACCTCGCCCGCGACATCGAGACCGCGCAGCGCGGCTGGCAGCAGGTGCGCGAATTCCTGCGCGATCCGGCGATCTCGCTGGTGGTGCTCGACGAGCTGACCTATCCGCTCAAGTACGGCTGGCTCGATCTGGCCACCGTGATCGACGATCTCGATGCGCGGCCCGCGATGCAGCACGTGGTCATCACCGGTCGCGGTGCGCCGGCCGAGCTTTGCGAAGTGGCCGACACGGTCAGCGAACTGGCGGACCTGAAGCACGCCTACCGGGCCGGTGTGAAGGCGCAGAAAGGTCTGGATCTGTGAGCGCTTGCCGCGCCCTGCTGATCTCCGCTCCGGCCTCCGGCCAGGGCAAAACCACGGTCACCGCGGCACTGGCCCGGCGGGCGCGCCGGCAGGGCCTCAAGGTGCGGGTGTTCAAGACCGGGCCGGACTTCATCGACCCGATGCTGCTGGAGCGTGCCAGTGTTGCTCCGGTTTACCAGCTCGATCTGTGGATGGGCGGCGAAGCTCATTGCCGGGCGCTGCTGCACGAGGCCGCGACGACTTCCGACCTGATCCTGATCGAAGGCGTCATGGGCCTCTACGACGGCACGCCATCGAGTGCCGATCTGGCTCGCCGTTTCGGGGTGCCGGTGCTGGCGGTGATCGACGGTTCGGCGATGGCCCAGACTTTCGGCGCGCTGGCGCTGGGCCTGGCGAACTACCAGGACGGCCTGCCGTTTCACGGCGTGATCGGCAACCGGGTCGGCAGCGTTGGCCATGCCGGGATGCTCAAGGCCAGCCTGAAGCCACCGCTGCAATGGCTGGGCGCACTGCCGCGCGATGACAAGTACACGCTGCCGGAGCGGCACCTCGGCCTCGTCCAGGCGGCCGAGATCGCCGATCTCGATGCTCGCATCGAAGCGGCGGCCGAGGCGCTCGGCGAGGCCGTCAACTTCGATGCGATTCCGGCGACCGAGTTCGCGGCAGCAGCGCTGCCGGAGCTGCCGTCGCTGCTGGCCGGGCGGCGCATCGCGATCGGTCGCGACACGGCGTTCTCCTTCCTCTACAACGGCAATCTCGACCTGCTGCGCGCGCTCGGCGCCGAGCTGCGCTTCTTCTCGCCGCTGGCCGACTCCGCGCTGCCTGACTGCGACGCCATCTGGCTGCCCGGCGGCTATCCGGAGCTGCACGCGCCGCGCTTCGCCGCCAACACCGCGATGCACGCAGCGCTGCAGGCGCATCACGCGGCCGGCAAGGCGCTGTTCGCCGAATGCGGCGGCATGACGGCGCTGTTCGACAGCCTGACCGACCAGCACGGCCAGACGCATCGCATGGCCGGCCTGCTGCCGGGTTCGACCCGCATGCAGCCGCGCCTGCAGGCGCTGGGCATGCAGGGCGTCGACCTCGGCCTCGGCGAGCTGCGCGGCCACAGCTTCCATTACTCGAAGCTCGATACCGTGCTGGCACCGGCTCATCGCGCCCGGCACCAGGCCGGCCACGACGGCGAAGCGCTTTATCGCCAGGGCAGCCTGCTGGCGAGCTATCTGCATGCCTACTTCCCGTCCAATCCCCTGGCGGCCGCGCAGCTGTTTCTGTGATCGAACCCGATTTCTCCGAAGCCGAGCGCGCGGCCGTCTACCGCGCCATCCACCTGCGGCGCGACATGCGCCATTTCGTCGCCGGCGAGGTGGCGATTGCGACCTTGCAGCGCCTGCTCGAAGCCGCCCATGCCGCGCCCAGCGTCGGCCTCAGCCAGCCCTGGCGCTTCCTGAGAATCACCGACGCGGCGCTGCGTGCAGCGGTGCATGCGCTGGTCCAGCAGGAAGTGCAGCAGACGGCGGTTGCGCTCGGCTCGCGGCAGGACGAGTTCCTGAAACTGAAGGTCGAAGGCATCCTCGACTGCGCCGAGCTGCTGGTCGCCGCGGTCCACGACGCCGGGCCGGGCACTGAAGTGTTCGGCCGGCGCACCTTGCCGGAGATGTCGCTGGCCTCGGTCGCCTGCGCGATCCAGAACCTGTGGCTGGCGGCACGCGCCGAAGGTCTCGGCCTCGGCTGGGTATCGATGTTCGAGCCGGCCGCGCTCGCCGCGCTGCTGCAACTGCCGGCCGACAGCAAGCCGGTCGCGGTGCTCTGCCTCGGCCCGGTCAGCGCTTTCTATCCGGCGCCGATGCTGCAGCAACAACACTGGCGCCAGCCGCGCCCGCTCGACGAACTGCTGCACGAGAACCTATGGCCAAGAACCTGATCGGCCCGCAGCGCATCGTCTGTCTGACCGAGGAAACCACCGAGACCTTGTATCGACTCGGCGAGCAGGAGCGCATCGTCGGCATCTCCGGCTTCACCGTGCGGCCGCCCGAGGCGCGCAAGGAAAAGCCCAAGGTATCGGCGTTCACCAGCGCCAAGACCGGGCGCATCGCCGACCTGAAGCCGGATCTGGTGCTCGGCTTCTCCGACCTGCAGGCCGACATCGCCGCCGAACTGATCCGCGCCGGCATCCCGGTGCACGTGTTCAACCAGCGCAGCGTCGCCGAGATCCTCGAATTCATCCGCATGCTCGGCGCGATGGTCGGTAGTGCGTCAGTTTGAAATCGGCCATGCTTGAGCGGTCAGGCTATCCGTGGCAGCATTTGGCATGGCTACGAAACCAAAACGACCACGCGATACCAACCAGCTCGCCAAGTTCATCACGGACATTGCGTCAGGTGAAGTCGAGCTGCCCAAGACTGACGACGGCAAAGACCCTGCGGCCGTGGCGCTTGGCCGCAAAGGTGGCTTGAAGGGCGGGAAAGCGCGCGCCGAAGGCATGACGGCCGAACGGCGCGCGGAGATTGCCAAGAAGGCGGCAGAGGCGCGCTGGGGAAAACCCTAAAGACCTTTGCCATCGTCGTGGCGAATATCAAACGGCAGTTGCATGGTTTCATTAAAAGCCGGCACCTTCGCATCAAGTTTGATTTTGAAGTCTGCCCAGTCCTTGCTGAACTCCATGATAGTGGTGACTCGCGTAATAAGCTTTTCTAGGCGCGGATCACCAAATGAAGGCGTGAGGCGCTGGAAAAGCTTGTGCTTTGGCCGACCTTTGTCGTTCTTTTCAACCTGCGCTTTCAGCTCCTTCCAAACTCCTGGAGCAAGTCGGCGGTAAATGATGTCGTTGGTGATGTGTCCAAAGTATTGAGGCCGCTTCACTGATCCGTCGGGGAAGGACAATCCGCGCAACCTGAAAATCTCTTGATAGAACTCCGGCGGGAAACGGCTCACATAGGGTTGCAATTCCTTCGCTACGTAAGCTTCGAGAATCTTCGCTAGAGCATCTTTAGCACGGTATCGCTGATACCCAGTAGCTTCATCAACCAAAGCAATGATGCCGACGCGGGCCAACGCCCTGGTGAGCAACTCTGCCTTCTGAGCTTTGTCGAGTTGCTGCTTTTGAAGGGCTCCGGCCTCGCGCGCCCTGAGCCATATTTCGCAAACGGCTGGCAGCATTTCGGCGTCGAATCCCCTCATAATCCTGCCGCCGTCAACGTACTCCATGACTTGCAGGGGCCCGTCTCGCAAGCCCTCGTCAATAAAGGCATTTAACTGGCTCGGGGCCAAGAAAAGAGGCAAAGGGGCCCCACCAGCTTCCGACCTTTTCTTCAGTCGTTTCGACGCTCCGCTGCGACTTCCCAGCAGAGCATTGGTGATGCCGTGTTCAGTCAAAACACGCACAGGCTCATTCCGTCCTTCGACGGCAACGATCGCGCAGGGAATCTTAACGCCCGCCAGATTAAGGTCTTCCCCTTTCAAGATTACCGCTGGCAGCGACGCAATCTTCCGGGCCCGATCCCAGCGCGCAGCGGCCCCCTTCTTGGCCATCTGGCTGTGGTCCTCAATGCTCATCGATTGCACTCGCGCTTTACCGCCAACCGCCTTTCCGCTTTTCCTATCGGTATCCATTTGCCTCTCCATGCTAGCAATGCCAAATATGCTTGCATTATGCTTGCATAATAAAAAAATGCAAGTACAATTGAACTTGAACTAATGCTTGACAGAAAATTCAGATGAACAAGCTTCCCCTCGCAAAGCGCGCTCAGATCGTCGGCCTACTGGTCGAGGGATGCAGCATGCGTGCGACGGCTCGCCTTGCGGATGTATCGCTGAACACGGTTTCCAAGTTCCTCGCCGATCTTGGCGCGGCATGCGCCGAGTATCAGGACGCGGCTTTCCAGAACCTGCCATGCACCCGCATCCAGTGCGATGAAATCTGGTCGTTCGTCCACAGCAAGGAAAAGAACGCTTCAGCCGACATGAAAGCTGCGGGCACGGCTGGTGATGTGTGGACCTGGACGGCGATCTGCGCCGATACGAAGCTGATGCCTTGCTGGGCCGTGGGTGCACGCAATGCCGAAGTGGCGCGCGAGTTCATGTTTGATCTGGCCGGACGCCTCAGCAATCGCGTGCAGCTCACCACGGACGGCCATCGCAGTTACCTCGAAGCGGTCAACGAAGCGTTTGAATTTGAAGTCGACTACGCCATGCTGGTGAAGCAGTACGGCGCTCCGCAAGGGGCCGCTCAGGAGCGCCGTTACAGCCCGGCTGAATGCACTGGCGCGATCAAGCAGCGTGTCTCAGGCATGCCCGAAATGGCGCACGTCTCGACCAGCTACGTCGAGCGTGCCAACCTCACGATGCGGATGGGAATGCGCCGCTTCACGCGCCTGACCAATGCCTTCAGCAAGAAGGTCGAAGCGCACGCACACGCGGTCGCGCTTCACTTCATGTACTACAATTTCGGACGTGTCCATAAGACACTTCGCGTCACTCCGGCCATGCAGGCGGGCATTGCAACGAAGGTCTGGTCGCTCGAAGAAATCGCGGCTCTTGTCGTGGATGAAGCGCCGAAAAAGCGCGGTCCCTACAAGAAAAAGGAAATTTCAAACTGACGCACTACCCGATGGTCGGCGCCCAGGCGCGCACCGCAGCGCTGCTCGATGAACTGCGGCGCGGCATCGACGACGTGCAGGCCGCCGCCGCCAAGCTGCCGCGCCGGCCGAAGGTCTACTTCGAGGAATGGGACGAACCGATGATTTCGGCGATCCGCTGGGTGTCCGAGCTGATCGGCATCGCCGGAGGCGAGGACGTGTTCCCCGAGCTGGCGCTGGAGCCGGGGGGCAAGGCGCGGATCATCGCCGATGCGAACGAGGTCATCCGCCGTGCGCCCGAGCTGATCATCGGCTCCTGGTGCGGCAAGAAGTTCAGCGCCGAACGAGTCGCGGCACGCCCGGGCTGGGACGCGATTCCGGCAGTGCGTCGTGGCCAGCTGCGCGAGATCAAGTCCTGCGACATCCTGCAGCCGGGGCCTGCGGCGCTGAGCGACGGACTCGTGCAGCTGCACCGTTTGATCGCGGCGGCAGCGAGAGGATGACGGCTTTGCTGATGGCGCTGGCCGTAGCGCTCGACTGGCTGCTCGGCGAGCCGCGTCGCTGGCATCCGCTGGTCGGCTTCGGCCAGCTCACCAAGGCGCTGGAGGCGCGGCTCCATCGCCAGGACTCGCGGCTGCGCGGCGCGCTCGGCGTCGCCCTGCTGGTACTGGCGCCGACCGTGCTGTTCATCGCACTGAAAGCGAGTCTGCCGGTCGCAGCGCCGCTGATCGATGTCGGCCTGCTGTATTTCGCGCTCGGCAATCGCAGCCTGCACGAACACGCGCGACCGATTGCCGCGGCGCTGAAGGCCGGCGATCAGCTGCTGGCGCAAGTGCTGACCGCGCGCATCGTCAGCCGCGATTCGGCGGCGATCGATCCGGCGCCGGCGGCGATCGAATCGGTGCTCGAGAACGGCAACGATGGCGTCTTCGGCGCGCTGTTCTGGTTCGCGATCCTCGGCGGCCCAGGCGCGCTGCTGTTTCGCCTCGCCAACACCCTCGATGCGATGTGGGGCTACAAGAACGCGCGCTATCGGCAGTTCGGCTGGGCGGCGGCGCGCTTCGACGACCTGCTCAACTGGCCAGCGGCGCGGCTCACCGCGCTGAGCTATGCGCTGCTCGGCGACACCCGGCTGGCGCTGCGCTGCTGGCGCGAGCAGGCGCCGCGCTGGGACAGTCCGAACGCCGGGCCGGTGATGGCGGCCGGCGCCGGCGCACTGGGCCTGAAGCTCGGCGGCGCGGCGCGCTACGAAGGCGAGTGGCACCAGCGGCCGACCTTGGGCGCCGGCCGCGCCGTCACCGCGGCCGATATCGAACGCGCGCTGCGTCTGGTTCGCCACGGCGTGCTGCTGTGGACCGCGGTGGTTGCCACGCTGGACCTGGCGGCGCTCGGTGCTTGAGCACGGCGGCCGCCTGCGCGCCGCGGCTGCACGCTGGGGCGTAGCTCGCGAACGCTGGCTCGACCTGTCGACCGGCATCAGTCCCTGGAGCTGGCTGGCCGAGCGGCCGCGGACGATCGCGCTCGACGCCTGGCAGCGGCTGCCCGAGGACGACGATGCGCTCGCGGTCGCCGCCGAGGCGCACTACGGCGTGCCTGCATTGCCGGTCGCCGGCTCGCAGGCGGCGATCCAGGCGCTGCCAAGGCTGCGCGAGCCGGGCAGGGTCGGAGTCCTCGCAAGCAGTTATGCCGAGCACGGCCATCGCTGGCAGCGCGCCGGTCACGCCGTGCTGCCACTCACGGTCGAGGCCATCGACGCCGCCGTGGACTCGCTCGACGTGCTGCTGCTGGTGCATCCGAACAATCCGACCGGCCAGATCCACGCCCGCAGCCAGCTGCTCGACTGGCACGCCAGGCTCGCCGCCCGCGGCGGCTGGCTGATCGTCGACGAAGCTTTCGTCGATGCCGCCCCGGTGCTGAGCCTGGCCGATGAAACGCACCGCAATGGCCTGATCGTGCTGCGCTCGCTGGGCAAGTTCTTCGGCTTGGCCGGGGCGCGAGTCGGCTTCGTGCTGGCCGAGGCCTGCTTGCGTGCCGCGCTCTCGGAACAGCTCGGTCCCTGGACCGTGAGCGGTCCGGCGCGGCAGATCGCCGCGTTTGCCCTACAGGATCGCGACTGGCAGCTGCGGCAACGCTCGCGGTTGCAGGCGTCGAGTGAACGCTTGAGCGCGATGCTGGCGCAGGCAGGCCTGCCGCCCGATGGCGGCTGCGCCCTGTTCCAGTGGCTGAGGAGCGAGCGCGCCGCGCCGCTGCACGAAGCGCTGGCTGCGCGCGGCATCCTGACCCGGCACTATTCCGCCCCGATTCCTGATTCCCTGGCCAGCTTGCGCCTGGGCCTGCCGGCTGCCGAAGCCGACTGGCGGCGTCTGCAAGCGGCTCTCGACACGATTCCGCGATGAACCCGAACACCTTGATGGTCCAGGGCACCACCTCCGACGCCGGCAAGAGCACGCTGGTCGCCGGCCTGTGCCGGGTACTGCTCCGGCGCGGTATCCGGGTCGCGCCGTTCAAGCCGCAGAACATGGCGCTGAACTCGGCGGTAACCGCCGATGGCGGCGAGATCGGCCGCGCCCAGGCGCTGCAGGCGCAGGCCGCCGGCGTCGCTCCGAGCACCGACATGAACCCGGTGCTGTTGAAGCCGAACAGCGATACCGGCGCCCAGGTGATCATCCACGGCCGCGCCATCGCCAACATGGAAGCGGGTGTCTACCACGACTACAAGCAGGTCGCCCGTGCAGCGGTGCTCACCTCGCATGCGCGGTTGAGCGCGGCCTATGAAGCGATCATCGTCGAAGGCGCCGGCTCGCCGGCCGAGATCAATCTCAGAGACGGCGACATCGCCAACATGGGCTTCGCCGAAGCGGTCGACTGCCCGGTGTTGCTGATCGCCGACATCGACCGCGGCGGTGTCTTCGCCCATCTGGTCGGCACCCTGGAACTGCTCAGCGCGAGCGAGCAGGCACGAGTCACCGGCTTCGTCATCAACCGTTTCCGCGGCGACTTGAAGCTGCTCGAATCCGGCCTGCGCTGGCTCGAAGCGCGCACCGGCAAACCGGTGTTCGGCGTGCTGCCCTATCTGCAAGGTCTTGCGCTGGATGCCGAGGACGCGATTGCCGGCAATGCCCAGAGCCAGCCCGGCGCAGCTTTGACGGTGGTGGTGCCGGTGCTGCCGCGGATCAGCAACCACACCGATTTCGATGCGCTGCGCGCGCTGCCCCAGGTCAACCTGCATTTCGTCGGCCCGAACCAGGCGCCGCCGCCGGCGGACCTGGTGATCCTGCCCGGCTCGAAGTCGGTACGCGCCGATCTCGCCCATCTGCGCGCCCGGGGCTGGGAGGCTTATCTGGCGAAGCATCTGCGCTATGGCGGCAAGCTGATCGGTATCTGCGGCGGCTTCCAGATGCTCGGGCGGCGCATCGACGATCCGCTCGGTCTCGAAGGTCGGCCCGGGGACAGCGCCGGTTTCGGCTGGCTCGATTTCGAAACCCTGCTGGCTGCGGACAAGCAGCTGCGCAATGTCGAAGGCCGGCTGCTGCTCGACGGCGGCGTGGCGCTGGCCGGCTACGAGATCCACGCCGGCGTCAGCAGCGGCCCGGCGCTGGCCCATCCCAGTGCCCGGCTCGGCGAGGTCAGCGATGGCGCGATCAGCGCCGACGGCCAGATCCTCGGCAGTTACGTCCACGGTCTGTTCGATCGGCCCGAGGCCTGCGCGGCGCTGCTGCGCTGGGCTGGCCTCGCCAAGCCGGTGGTCCACGATCACGCGGCGCGTCGGGCAGCGGCGATCGACCGCCTCGCCGACAGCATCGAGCAGCACCTCGACCTCGATCTCCTGTTCCAGCCCCTGCAAGCGTTCTCGAAATCATGCGCAGCCTGATCCTCGGCGGAGTCCGCTCCGGCAAGACTCGTCACGCCCAAGCCCTCGCCGAAGCCAGCGGCCTCGCGGTGATTTATGTCGCGACCGCCCAGGCCGGCGACGGCGAGATGGCGGACCGCATCGCCCGTCACCGCGCCGACCGGCCGGCGCAGTGGCAGCTGGTCGAGGAGCCGCTGGCGCTGGCCTCCACCCTGCACGCGATCGCCGCTCCGGGCCGCTGCATCCTGGTCGACTGCCTGACCTTGTGGCTGACCAATCTGCTGCTCCACGACGGCGGCCGCCGTCTGCCGGCCGAGCGCGATGCCCTGCTCGCGACCCTGGCGATCCTGCCCGGGGAGATCATCTTGGTCAGCAACGAGACCGGCCTCGGCGTGGTGCCGATGGGCGAGCTGACCCGTCGCTACTGCGACGAAGCCGGCTGGCTGCACCAGGCGCTGGCAGCGCAATGCGAGCGCGTGGTGTTCACCGTCGCCGGCCTGCCGATGATCCTGAAAGGAGCGACGCGATGAGCTGGTGGACGCAGGCCTGTCGGGCACCGGACGCGCACGTCGAGCAGGCGGCGCTGGCGCGCCAGCAGCAGCTGACCAAGCCGGCCGGCTCGCTGGGCCAGCTCGAAACGCTGGCCGTGCAGCTCGCTGCCTTGCAGCGCCGCGAGCAGCCGGCCGTGGCGCGGCTGGCGATCGTCGTTTTCGCCGCCGATCACGGCATCGCCGCGCGCGGCGTCTCGGCGTTCCCGCAGGCGGTGACCCAGCAGATGATCGCCAACTTCGTCGGCGGTGGTGCCGCGATCAGCGTGCTGGCGCGAGCGCTGGCTGCGCGGCTGGAAGTGGTCGATGTCGGCAGCCTCAATACCGGTGCAGTGCCGGCCGGCGTCGTCGATGCCCGGGTCGCCGCCGGCACTGCCGATTTCTCGTGCGCGGCGGCGATGAGCCGCGGCCAGCTGGAGCAGGCGCTGGATGCCGGACGCGCCGCCGTCGAGCGGGCAGGACACGTTGACCTGTTCATCGCCGGCGACATGGGCATCGCCAATACCAGTGCGGCGACGGCGCTGGCCTGCGCGCTGCTCAATGCCTTGCCGCAAACCCTGGTCGGCCCCGGCACCGGGCTCGATGCGGCCGGTGTTGGCCACAAGGCCGCGGTGATCGCCGAAGCGCTGGCGCTGCACGCCGCGCATCTGCGCTCGCCGGAAGCGGTGCTGGCCCGGCTCGGCGGCTTCGAGATCGCGGCGATCGCCGGCAGCTATATCGCTTGCGCGCAGGCCGGCATCCCCGTGCTGGTCGATGGCTTCATCGCCAGCAGTGCCGCGCTGTGCGCGGTCCACCTGAACCCGGCCGTGCGGCCCTGGCTGATCTTCGCTCATCGCTCGGCCGAGCCCGGTCATGCGCGGATACTCGCCGCGCTGGATGCGGAGCCGCTGATCGACCTCGGCCTGCGCCTCGGTGAAGCCAGCGGGGCGGCGGTCGCCGTGCCACTGCTGCGCCTGGCCTGCGCGCTGCACAACCAGATGGCGACTTTCGCCAGCGCCGGCGTCGACGGGAAAGGGGCGTGCTGAGCCTGACCTTGCTGCGCCACGGCGCGGTCGACGAGAGGCCGTTCGTGCGCCCATTTGTTCTCTGGGGGCAGCTCGATCCGCCGGTCAGCGCGGCCGGCTGGGTGGCGATGCAGGACGCGGTGGACGGCCAGCAATGGGCCGGCGTGATCAGCTCGCCGCTGCAGCGTTGCCAACGTTTTGCTGCAAGCCTGCGGCTGGATTGCGAAGTGATCGCCGACCTGCGCGAGATGCACTTCGGCACCTGGCAGGGTCTGACGCCGGCCGAGGTGATGGCGGCCGACGGCGAGCGCTACAACGAGTTCCAGGCCGATCCCGAAAGCCGCTCGCCGCCGGGTGGCGAGACCCTGGCCGCGTTTCGTCAGCGTGTCCTGCGCGCATTGACGCAGTGGCGTGGCGCCGGCCCGGACGGCGACTGGCTGTGCCTGACCCACGGCGGCGTGATCCGCGTGCTGCTGCAGCATTGGCTCGGTATTCGGGATCACTGGCGGATCGCGGTGCCGCCGGCGACTTCGCTGAAGTTCCTGTTGCCGCAAGGCGGCGATCCGGTGCTGCTGGCGCTGGTACCACCATGCGCGGCCTGATCCTCGCTACCCAGTTCCTGACCCGCCTGCCGACGCCGCAGGTCCGGGATTTCGAACCCGCCGACCTGAGCCGCTGCGCGGTCTGGTTTCCGGCGGTCGGCCTGATCGTCGGCGCGCTGCTCGCCGGGCTGGCGTTGCTTGCCGGCGGCCAGCAGCCGGCGCTGGCGGCCCTGCTGCTGCTCGTGTTCTGGGTCTGGATCACCGGTGGTCTGCATCTCGACGGCCTGGCCGACCTCGCCGACGCGCTCGGCGCCGCGCGCGGCAAGCCGGAACGCTTCCTCGAAGTGCTCAAGGACCCGCACCTCGGCAGCTTCGGAGTGATCGCGCTGGGCCTGATGCTGCTTGCCAAGCTGCTGCTGTTGACCTTGCTGCCGACCGGCGCGCCGGCGGCGTTGCTGCTGATTCCGGCCTGGGCGCGGCTCGGGCCGCTGTTCTGGGTCTGGTGGCTGCCGGCGCTGCACGGCGGCATGGGCGACCGTTTTGCCTGGCAGCGCCAGCCGCGGGCCGTGCTGCTGTGGGCTCTGCCGCTGGCGCTGCTCAGCGTCTGGCTCAGCCCACGGCTGCTGCTGGCGCCGCTGCTGATCGCCGGCTGGGGCCTGTTCCTGCGCCGCCGGCTCGGCGGCCAATGCGGCGACGCGCTCGGCGCCGGCATCGAGATCACCGAGCTGGGCCTGTTGATCAGTCTGGCCATCGCCGTGGCCTGAACGGTGGCACCGATTCACTGTTGAAATTGCAGCAGCGGGCGTTACCGAACTTCACCCGTCGGCCGCTTGCGGCTTTGCATGGCGCTGCCGCAAGGTAGCGGCAGGATTTCCGGTCGGATCGCGAACCATTGCGGGCGCGGCACGTCCAACCGGCTCACGCGCGCCGGATCGGCGCGCGCCACGCAGCATCAGGGCAAGCAGAAATCGATGGATGGAACCAACCGCAGGCGCTCAATCATTGCGATCGCGCTGATCTTGGCCGTGGCCGGCATCGGGGGCGCGTATTACCTGAAACGCGGTGCCGGCGGCGAGGGCGGGACCGTCGCCGCCGCCAAGGGCGGCCGGCACGGCGGCCTCGATGGTCCGATTCCGGTCCTGCTGGCCGACGTCGCCCGCCGCGACGTACCGATCTACCTCGACGGCCTCGGCACCGTGCAGGCCTTCAACACGGTGACCGTGCGGCCGCAGGTCAGCGGCCAGCTGGTTTCGGTCGCGTTCACCGAAGGCCAGACGGTCAAGGCCGGCGACTTGCTGGCGCAGATCGATCCGCGCGGCTTCGAGGCCCAGTTGCAGCAGGCCCAGGCGCAGAAATCGCAGAACCAGGCGCTGCTGAATACCGCGAAGCGTGACCTGCAGCGGTTCAGCGAGCTGGTCGGCGACGGCTATGTGTCGAAGCAGCAGCTCGATACCCAGGCGCAGACCGTCGCCCAGCTGGATGCGACGGTGCGGGCCAACGAGGCGGCGGTGCAGAACGCCCGCGTCTCGCTCGGCTATACGCGGATCACCGCGCCGATCGCCGGTGTCACCGGCCTGCGTCTGGTCGACGCCGGCAACATCGTCGAGCCCGGCTCGGCCACCGGCCTGGTGGTGGTCACCCAGGTGACCCCGATCTCGGTCGTGTTCACCCTGCCGGAGCAGAGCCTGGCCGAGATCCGTGCCGCCGGCGGCAAGGGTGTCAGCGTGCTGGCCTATGACCGCGACAACGCCAGGCGGATTGCCAGCGGCGAGCTGACCGTGGTCGACAACCAGATCGACCAGACCACCGGCACCATCCGCCTGAAGGCGACGTTCGCGAACAGCGACCGGGCATTGTGGCCGGGCCAGTTCGTCAATGTGCGGCTGCTGGCGCGCACCGAGAAGAACGGCCTGGTGATCCCGGCCAGCGCCGTGCAGCGTGGCCCGGCCGGCGATTTCGTCTATGTCGAGAAGCAGGGCGACAAGGGCGAGCGGATTGCCGACAAGCGCGACATCAGCGTCGCCCGCAGCGAGAACGGCAGCGCACTGATCGACAAGGGCCTGAACGATGGCGACCGTATCGTCGTCGAAGGCCAGTACCGCCTGCAGCCGGGCGCCAAGATCCGGCTGGCCGACGACCCGGCGCCGGCTGCGGATGCTCGGCCGAAGGGGAAGTGAGCGTGGCTGGCGTCGTCAACAGCTGTCTCACGCGGGGAACGCAAAGACGCGGAGAACATCTTGAAAGCCCTCTCCCCTCGGGAGAGGGTTGGGTGAGGGTGTCTCAGAGCCAGATGCCATTTTATCTGGCGACCTCCCTCACCCCCAGCCCCTCTCCCGGGGGGAGAGGGGAGACCGGCAGGACACGCACCCCCTACAAATGCTTTCTGCTGTTCTCTGTGTCTCTGCGCTCTTTGCGTGAGGGCTGCACGCCGTGAGCGTCTCCGAACCCTTCATCTCGCGCCCGATCGCGACCACCTTGCTGATGATCGCGGTGCTGCTGCTGGGCGCGCTCGGCTATCGCAGCCTGCCGATCGCGGCCCTTCCGGATGTCGATTTCCCGACCATCCAGGTCTCGACGCAGTTGCCGGGCGCCAGCCCGCAGGTGATCGAGTCACTGGTGACCACGCCGCTGGAACGGCAGTTCGGCACCATCGCCGGTCTTGCCTCGATGAACTCGAACTCGGCCTTCGGCTTGTCGACGATCACCCTGCAGTTCGTGCTCGACCGCGATATCGACAACGCCGCCCAGGACGTGCAGGCGGCGATCAATGCCGCGCGCGGCACCCTGCCCAACGACCTGCCGTATCCGCCGGTCTACAACAAGGTCAACCCGGCCGACTCGCCGATCCTGCAGCTGGCGATCAGTTCGGAAGTGCTGCCGCAGAACCAGGTCGCCGATTTCGCCGATTCGGTGCTGGCCCAGAAACTCTCGCAGGTGACCGGCGTCGGCCTGGTGTCGATCCAGGGCAACCAGCGGCCGGCGGTGCGCATCCAGGCCAACCCGACGGCGCTGGCCAGCCTGCAGCTCGGGCTGGAGGACATCCGCACCGCGTTGCAACAGGCCAACGTCAATGCCCCGAAGGGCAGCTTCGACGGCCCGAAGCAGAGTTTCACGATCGGCTCCAACGACCAGATCGTATCGGCCGAGGAGTACCGGCCGGTGATCGTCGCCTACCGCAATGGCGCGCCGGTGCGGTTGAGCGATGTCGCAACAGTGATCGAGGGTGTCGAGAATGAACAGCTCGCTGCCTGGGTGAGTGGGACGCGCCTTGCGAGCACTGCTCGCAGCGTCTCCGACGAATCCGCCGGGAGCGGATTCGAGCGAGCGACAGTGAGTCCGAAGGACGCGCCTCATGGAGGAGGCGCGCAACGCCCGGCCATGGATGGCCGGGCCGGAGCCAGCGAGGCGCGCGATGTCGCGCCAGGGACGGTAGACGCGACGTCCGATCGACCGAGTGAATCTCGTCCAGCCGTTCTTGTCGACGTCCGCCGTCAGCCCGGCGCCAACATCATCGAGACCGTGCAGCGCATCCAGGCGCTGCTGCCGCAGCTGACCGCCGACATTCCGGCGGCGATGCGTCTGGAAGTGCTGGCCGATCGCACCCAGACCATTCGCGCCTCGGTGCACGACGTGCAGTTCACGATGCTGCTGACCGTGGCCCTGGTGGTGATGGTGATCTTCGTGTTCCTGCGCAAGCTGTGGGCGACGGTGATCCCGAGCGTGGCATTGCCGCTGTCGATCATCGGCACTTTCGGGGTAATGGCGCTGTGTGGCTTTTCGCTCGACAACCTGAGCCTGATGGCGCTGACCATCGCCACCGGCTTCGTCGTCGACGATGCCATCGTGATGATCGAGAACATCGTCCGCTACATCGAACACGGCGAGGATCCGGAAACGGCGGCGCGCAAGGGCGCCAAGCAGATCGGCTTCACCGTGGTATCGCTGACCGTCAGCTTGATCGCGGTATTCATCCCGCTGCTGTTCATGAGCGGCGTGATCGGCCGTCTGTTCCGGGAATTCGCGCTGGTGCTGAGCATTGCGGTGACCCTGTCGGCCCTGGTGTCGCTGACCCTGACGCCGATGATGTGCGCCAAGCTGCTCAAGGCCGAGGATCCGAATGCCAGGCACGGCAAGCTGTTCGATTGGACCGAGCGGCAGTTCAGCCGCCTGCTCGATGCCTATTCCGGCAGCTTGCGCTGGGTGATGGCGCGGCCACGGCAGACGTTGCTGGTGTTCGCCCTGACCTTGCTGGCGACCGGCGCCTTGTTCGTCGCCATCCCCAAGGGCCTGCTGCCGCAGCAGGACACCGGCGTCATCGTCGGTGTCGCCGAGGCCGAGGCGAGCATTTCGTTCCCGGCGATGCAGAAGCGGACCTTCGCGCTGTCGGAGGCGATTCGCGTCGATCCGGATGTGCAGAGCGTGGCGGCCTTCGTCGGCAGCGGCAGTGTCAATCCGACGCTCAACACCGGGCGCCTGAACATCGTTCTGAAACCCCGCGACCAGCGCAGCTCCAGCGCCGACGAGGTGATCCGGCGGCTGAAGCAACTGGCGGCCGGCGTCGAAGGCATCACCTTGTTCATGCAGCCGGTGCAGGACCTGCAGATCGACAGCCGCATCGCCCGCACCCAGTTTCAACTGGTCCTGAAAAGCCTCGATGCCGCCGAGTTGAGCGCCTGGACGCCGCGCTTCATCGAGGCGCTGAAGCGCCAGCCGACCTTGACCGACGTCACCACCGACCAGCAGGTCGATGGCCTGTACCTGAAGCTCGATATCCAGCGGGACCGCGCATCCAGGCTCGGCGTGCCGGTGCAGGCGATCGACGACACCTTGTATGACGCCTTCGGCCAGCGTCAGGTGACGACCATCTTCACCGCGATCAACCAGTACCGCGTGGTGCTCGAAGTGCCGCCGGAGTTCCGCAAGCGGCCCGACGCGCTCGACCAGCTTTACGTGAAATCGAGCAGCGGCGCGTTGGTGCCGCTGTCGGCGGTGGCCACCGCGACCACGGTGCGCGGCCCGCTGGTGCTCAGCCATCTCGGCCAGCTGCCGTCGGCGACGCTGTCGTTCAACCTGGCGGCCGGGCAAAGCCTCAGCCATGCGCTGCCGGCGATCGAGGCGGCTGCGGCGGAGATCGGCCTGCCGGCCTCGGTGCAGCGCAGCTTCTCGGGCAGCGCCGCCGAGTTCCAGACCGCGCTGGCCAGCATGCCCTGGCTGATCCTGGCTGCGATCGTGGTCATCTACATCGTTCTCGGCGTGCTCTACGAGAGCTACATCCATCCGATCACCATCCTGTCGACCCTGCCGTCGGCCGGTGTCGGCGCGCTGCTGGCGCTGATGCTGACCGGTGAGGATTTCTCGGTGGTGGCGCTGATCGGTGTGGTGCTCTTGATCGGCATCGTCAAGAAGAACGCGATCATGATGATCGACTTCGCCTTGGAGGCCGAACGCGATCACGGCAAGCCGCCGCGCGAGGCGATCTTCGAGGCGGCCTGTCTGCGCTTCCGGCCGATCATGATGACGACCATGGCGGCCCTGCTCGGCGCGCTGCCGCTGGCGCTGGAATCGGGTACCGGCTCGGAGCTGCGCAACCCGCTCGGCATCGCCATCGTCGGCGGCCTGGTCTTGAGCCAGCTGCTGACCCTGTACACGACGCCGGTGATCTACCTGGCGATGGACAAGCTGGCGAAGCGCTGCCGTCGTGACGAGTCGGCGCCAGCCTTGGAAGTACAGGGCCCGTGAACCTCAGCGCGCCGTTCATCGCGCGGCCGATCGGCACCTCGCTGCTGGCGATCGGCATCTTCCTGCTCGGCGCACTGGCCTATACGCGGCTGCCGGTGGCGCCGCTGCCGCAGGTCGAGTTCCCGGTGATCTTCGTGTCCACCCAGCAGCCGGGTGCTTCGCCCGAAACGATGGCGCAGACCGTCGCCGCACCGCTGGAACGGCGCTTCGGCCAGATTCCCGGCGTCAACGAGATCACCTCGTCGAGCGCGCTCGGCAGCGCCACCGTGGTGCTGCAATTCGATCTCGACCGCGACATCGACGGCGCTGCGCGCGACGTTCAGGCGGCGATCAACGCGTCGCTCGCCGACCTGCCCTCGGGGCTGCCGTCACCGCCGACCTGGCGTAAGGCCAACCCCAACGACGCGCCGATGCTGATCCTGGCGCTGACTTCCGACAGCGTCGGCCTCGACCGCATCTACGAGGCCGCCGACACCCAGCTGAGTCCGAGCCTGTCCCAGGTCAAGGGTGTCGCCGAAGTGCAGATCTCGGGTGCCGCGAAGCCGGCAATCCGCATCCAGGCGAACCCCGGGCAGCTGGCGAAGATGGGACTGTCGATGGCGGCCGTGCGCACCGCGATCATCGGCCTGACCGTCAATCGCTCGAAAGGCAGCCTCAGCGACGAGACGCAGACCTGGATCATCGATGCCGATGACCAGCTGGCCACGGTCGAGGAGTTCCGCAACGCGATCATCGCCACCCGTGACGGCGTGCCGGTGCCGCTGTCGGCGGTCGCCGAGGTGATCGCCGGTCAGGAGAACGCCCGCACCGCCGGCTGGTACAACGGCAAGCGCGCGGTGCTGATGTTCATCCGCAAGCAGGCCGACGCCAACATCATCGAAACCGCCGACGCCATCCTCGCCCAGCTGCCGGCGTTGCGCGCCGGTCTGCCGCCCGGTGTCGAGATCTCGATCCAGGCCGATCGCACCCAGACCATCCGCGCCTCGGTCGACGAGGTGCAGGTCGCCCTGGTGCTGTCGATCGGTCTGGTGATCCTGGTGATGTTCCTGTTCCTGCGCCGCGGCGTGCCGACGGCGATCGCCGGGGTCACCGCGCCGCTGGCGCTGGCGGCGACGTTCGCGGCGATGTGGCTGCTCGGCTACAGCCTCGACAACCTGTCGCTGCTGGCGCTGACCGTGTCGGTCGGCTTCGTCGTCGACGATGCGATTGTCGTCATCGAGAACATCGTTCGGCATATCGAACGCGGCGAGCAGCCGCGCGAAGCGGCGCTGCGCGGCGCCAAGGAAATCGGCTTCACGGTGTTGTCGATCACCGTGTCCTTGATCGCGGTATTCATTCCGATCCTGTTCCTTGGCGGCATTCCCGGGCGGCTGTTCCGCGAGTTCTCGGTGACCCTGGCGATCGCCGTCGCGGTGTCGGCCTTGATCTCGCTGAGCCTGACGCCGAGCCTTTGCGCCAGGTTTCTTCGCGCCGACCAGCACGAGCGGACGCCTGGCCGCTTCGAACGCGGCCTGGAAGCCGGCCTGGCCTGGCTGCTCGGCGGCTACCGGGTGGCGCTGCTTTGGGCCCTGCGCCACACGCGGATCATGGCGGTATTCACGCTGGGGACCGTGTTCCTGACCGGCTGGCTGTACAGCATCGTGCCCAAGGGCTTTTTCCCGCAGCAGGACACCGGCTTCATCTCCGGCAACATCGTCGCCGCGCAGGACATCTCCTTCGATGCGATTTCCGGGAAGACCCTGAAGCTCGCCGACATCGTGCTCGCCGATCCGGCGGTGAAGTCGGCGGCCTACTTCGTCGGCGGCAATCGTGGCGCCTCCAACTCGGGACGCGTGTTCATCAACCTGGTGACTCCGGAAGCCGGTCGCCGGATCAGCGCCGACAAGGTCATCGAACGGCTGCGGCCGAAGGCGGCGAAGATCGAGGGCATCGAGATGTACCTGCAGGCGGTGCAGGATCTGCGCGCCGGCGGCCGCGCCGGCCGCTCGCAGTACCTGTATGCGCTCAGCGCGCCGGAAGCCGACGATCTTTACCAGTGGACCCCGAAGCTGGTCGAACGGCTGAAGAAGATGCCGCAGCTGGTCGACGTCAGTTCCGATATGGAAACCGGCGCGCTGCAGCTGAACGTGGTCGTCAACCGCGATGCCGCGTCACGCCTGGGCCTGCGCCCGGCGACCGTCGACCAGGCCCTGTATGACGCCTTCGGCCAGCGTCAGATCGCGCTGATCTACGACCGCACCAACACGCACCGGGTGATCCTCGAAGCTTCGCCCGACGAGCAGCGCGACCCTTCGCAACTGTCGCGCATCCAGGTGATGACCCCGGGCGGCACGGCGGTGCCGCTGTCGGCGATCGCCCGTTTCGAGTTCGGCACCGCGCCGCTGTCGATCAACCACGAAGGCCAGTTCACCGTCGTCAATCTGACCTTCAATCTGGCACCCGGCGCCAGCCTTCCGGAAGTCGAAACGCAGATCGCCGTGGCGATGGCCGAACTGCAGATGCCGGGCGAGATCCGTGGCGGTTTCGGTGGCAGCGCCGCACTGTTCGCCAGCGGCCTCGACGCTTTCCCGATCCTGCTCGCCACCGCGCTGCTCGCGGTCTACATCGTGCTCGGCATGCTCTACGAAAGCTGGGTGCATCCGTTGACCATTCTGTCGACGATTCCTTCGGCCGGCATCGGCGCGCTGCTGGCGCTGCTGGCTTTCGACATGGAGCTGTCGCTGGTGGCGATCATCGGCATCATCCTGCTGATCGGCATCGTCAAGAAGAACGCAATCCTGATGATCGACTTTGCGCTCGAGGCCCAGCGCCACCGGGGCATGACGGCGCACGACGCGATCTTCGAAGCCTGCATGACCCGGTTCCGGCCGATCACCATGACGACCATGGCCGCGGTGTTCGGCGCCGTGCCGCTGGCGATAGGCCTGGGCACTGGTTCCGAGCTGCGCCAGCCGCTGGGCGTGGCGATCATCGGCGGTCTGCTGCTCAGCCAGCTGCTGACCTTGCTGACCACGCCGATCGTCTACCTGGGTTTCGAGAAGCTCGGCAGCCGGCTTCGCCACCATCGCGAGCGCCGGAATGGCTTGCGAGCCGCGCGGGTCTGAATTTCGTCCGACGCGGTCGACAAGCTTCATCGCCAAACAATGTAAACTGCGCGCCCAGTCGGAGAGTAGCTCAGCTTGGTAGAGCACCTGCTTTGGGAGCAGGGGGTCGCAGGTTCGATTCCTGTCTCTCCGACCAATTCATTCAAGAAGTTGCGCTGACCAGACCGCCTTGTTAGGCGGTTTTTTCGTTTCTGGGGAAATTGCTGGGAACTTCCGCCGACGAACGAGGAGCACGAAACGCGTCACAGATGTCCGCGGTTTCAGCCACTAAGCCGCCGGCGGTATCCGAAAAATTCGAATAACAACGGCGAGGAGAAATGGCCGCGAATCAGGAGACCGTCACGGCGACGGTCGGTGCCGACGCTTACGGCGCAGTGACAGAGAATTACTGGCGCTACTGGGGCAAGGCACGGCCGGATGAGTCGGGACCGGGCTGGCATCCGTTGCCCTGTCACAGCCTCGATGTGGCGGCAGTTGGCCGTGAGTTCCTGCGCCAGTCAGATGCCCTTCGGCGACACTGGAGCGCGCGACTGGGCTTGAGCGAAGACGTGCTGCTTGACCTCGTCACATTCTTTCTTGCGCTTCACGATCTCGGCAAGTTCGCAGTGCCGTTCCAGGCGCTGAACTCCGATTTGCTCGCCACGCTTCAGGGTGGCCGCAAAACGCAGAAGGTCTACGGCAACCCGCGCCACGACAGCCTCGGTGCCATCCTGCTTGCCGATTACTACCGGCAGCAGCCGCAAGTGCCGATACTGTCGTCGATGCTGGGTGGCTGCCTTTATGACGCAGCGTCGTTCTGGATCAGCGCCGTCACTGGCCATCACGGCCAGCCGCCGAGTTTGAGTGGCACGGTGCGCGCGCATTTCGATCCCATCGATATCCAGTCGGCACTCGGCTTCGCCGATACGGCCGGCAAGCTGCTGCTGCCGACATCGAGCGTCGAAGCCTGGATCGCCAGCCGTCCCGACGAGCGGCTCGACGAGCATCGGCGCTTCTCCTGGTGGCTCGCCGGGCTTGCGGTCCTCGCCGATTGGCTGGGCTCCAACACCCGTTATTTTGCTTATTGCACGGCACCTGACTCGCTCGAACAGTACTGGCCGCATGCGCAGCGGCAGGCGCTTGAGGTCTTGGCGGCAAGCGGAGTCGTGCCGCGTCTGCCTGCTGAGGCGCAGGCATTCGCCACCTTGTTTCCGGAAATCGGCGTGGGCGGCACGCCCTTGCAGCTTGCTTGCGAACAGGTGGCGCTCGCGGCGTCTCCGCAGTTGTTCATTCTGGAGGACGTGACAGGCGCGGGCAAGACGGAGGCCGCCGTGATGCTTGCCCATCGCCTGCTCTCGGCGGGCTTTGGCGAGGGCGTCTACTTCGCCTTGCCGACGATGGCGACGGCGAACCAGATGTACGAGCGCATCGGTCGTGTCTACGACCGGCTGTTCGCGCCCGGCAGCGAGCCTTCACTGCTACTTGCGCACGGCGCGCGGGAGCTTTCGGCGGCGTTCCGGAACACGGTATTGCCGGACGATCGTCCGCCCGAGCCTGAAGACAAGGTGCAGGAAACAGCCAGCCAGCGTTGCACCGCCTGGCTCGCCGATACCCGCAAGGCAGCACTTTTGGCGCAGGTGGGCGTCGGCACCATCGACCAGGCACTGATGGCGGTGCTCCACGCCAAGCATCAATCGCTGCGCCTGCTGGGCCTGTTCGGCAAGGTGCTGATCGTCGACGAGGTCCACGCCTGCGACAGCTACCTGTTCAGCCTGCTGAAATCGCTGCTGCAATTTCATCGCGAAGCCGGTGGCTCGGCGATCCTGCTGTCGGCCACCTTGCCGGAAAGCATGCGGGCCGAACTGTGCGCGATCTATGCCCCGGGTCATGCCCTGCAATCCCGCGCCTATCCCTTGCTGACCCGGGCTGCTGCTAACGGCGTGGCTGAGCAGGCGATAGCGACCCGCCCGCAAGTGGCGCGCAAGGTCGATATTCGATGGCTGACCGATACGGACGCCTGCGAAGCGCATGTGCTTGCCGCCGCCCGTGCTGGACAGGCGGTGTGGTGGATCCGCAACACCGTCGGCGATGCCATCAAGAGCTATCGGCGCTTGCAGGATCAACACTCAAAGGTTCAGTTGTTCCATGCGCGTTTCGCACTTGGCGATCGATTGCGGATCGAGCGCGAAGCCTTGGACCGCTTCGGCCGGAATGGCGACGACCGCAGTGGCCAAATCCTTGTCGCCACTCAAGTTATCGAGCAGTCCCTTGATCTGGACTTCGACGCCATGGTCAGCGACGTGGCGCCGATCGACCTGCTGATCCAGCGTGCCGGACGCCTGCATCGACATGCCCGAGGTGATCGCGGAACGCCGACGCTTGCCGTGTTTGCGCCGCCGCCAGATGCAGCGGCCGACGTGCGCTGGCTCGGTGCCGGTCTGCGCGGCAGCGCCTACGTGTATCCGGACCTCGGCCGCCTGTGGCTGACCGTCAACGAACTGCGACGTCGCGATGGCTGGCGCATGCCTGACGACGCGCGCGACATGATCGAAGCGGTATACGGGGCCGATATGTACGAGCGTGTTCCAGTCGGGCTTCAGTCGGTGATGGATAGCCAGACCGGCCAGCGGCAGGCGGCGGTCAGCGTCGCCTGGAACAACGCACTGACGCTTGCTGCCGGCTACAGCTTCGTCGGCAGCGAACTGGGC